>Ga0138256_10000355_pt1 | contig 51697 bp, 42 predicted proteins | sample KNB2016incub_MG_FD_105486 | JGI IMG/M metagenome (GOLD analysis project Ga0138256, IMG submission 105486) | Active sludge microbial communities from wastewater in Klosterneuburg, Austria - KNB2014incub_MG | ecosystem: Engineered > WWTP > Activated sludge > Unclassified | place: Austria...
ACAAGGTGGTGCGCACCATCGCCGAGGCGCGCGCGTGGGGGGTGAGCGTCCTTCCGCCGGACATCAACGCCAGCGCCCTGGACTTCACCGTGGTGTACCAGCACCCCGACGGGCGCGGGCCGGCGCGCGGCCCCGGCAAGCTGCGCGACCGGCTGGGGCCGCAGATCCGCTTCGGCCTGGGCGCGGTCCGCGGGCTGGGCGCGGCCGCCCTCGAGACGGTGTTCGAGGCGCGCGACGCCGGCGGGCCGTTCCGTGACCTGTTCGACTTTGCCGCTCGCGTGGACGCCAAACGCCTGAACAAGGGCGTGCTCGAGGCGCTGGTGCAGTGCGGCGCCTTCGACACCGTGCTGGGCCCGATGGGGATCAGCCGCGGCCGGGCCTACGCCGCCATCGACCGCGCGCTCGAGCGCTCGCGCAGCTCGAGCCGGGATCGCGAGCGCGGCCAGACCACGCTGTTCGGCATGTTCGATGCCGCCAGCGACAAGCAAGAAGGCACGGGCACCGACGAGTACCCCACGGTGATCGAGTGGGACCGGCTGGAAGCCCTGCGCCGCGAGAAGGCGGCGCTCGGTTGCTACGTCTCGGGCCACCCGCTCCTCCGCTACGGCAACAAGCTCTCGCGGCTGGGCGCCATCGCCAGCGTGAAGGTGGCGGCCGAGGCGGCCTGGAGCATGGTCAGCGTCGCCGGCATGGTCGAGGGCTATCAAGAGAAGCTGTTCAAGGGCGGCTCGGGCGGCAAGGCCGCGTTCTTCGAGATCGAGGACATGTTCGGGCGGGTGAAGGCCAAGCTGCGCGGCGATCGGATCGAGACCTATGCGCCGATCTTGACCACCGGCGAGCCGGTGCTGGTCACCGGCAAGGTGAGCTTTCCGATGAGCGACGACTCGGACGAGGAGAAAGAGCCGACCCTGCTGGTCGACTCGGCCGAGCCGCTGGCAGATGCCGTGCTGAAGGCGACGCGTTCGCTGTCGATTCGCCTGGCGGCCGAGCGCACCGACAAGCGCCAGCTGGAAGCGCTGCGGGACCTCTTGCGCGACTGTCCCGGCTCGTGCCCGGTCGAGCTGGTGCTCGAGCTGCCGGGGGGCGCCGAGGCGGTGATGGCCCTGGACGGCACGCGGATCACCCCCAGCGACCTGGTCCTGTCGGGGCTCGAGCGGATGTTCGGCACGACCGTGGCCGAGCTGCGCTGAGGGATCTTCCTCGGGTTTCTGTCATGCCGGGTGGCGGAGCTGGTATCCTCCAGCTTCCATGAAGGACGCCCGGTCCGAGCTGGTCCGCATCGACGCGTCGGGCGTGGCGCACCCCATCGGGATCACCGCCAGCCAGCGGATGCGCGCCCGGGAGGGGGCGTTCCGGCTCTTGCCGTCGCCGCGCCACGTGGTGCTGATGCGCCTGACGGGCGAGGACGGGCGTCGCGACAGCGAAGACGGCGCGATCGTGCGCCTGGCCGGCGAGATCACGGCCCGGGGCGAGGTGACCGACGTGGTGGCGATGGTCGCCCAGGCCAACTGGCGCGGCGAGCTGATAGTGCTCGATCTGGAGCACACCCGCTCGATCATGTTCGAGCAGGGCAACATCGTCGGCGTGAAGACCACCTGCGACGACGAGCGGCTGGGCAGCGTGCTCTACCGCTATGGGGCCATCACGGCCGAGCAGCGCGAGACCATCGTCGAGAAGATGAAGGGCGGGGCGCGCTTCGGCGAAGCGGCGTCGCAGGCCGGCCTGGTCTCGAGCGAGAAGCTGTATTCGTACATGGCCAAGCAGATCGAAGAGGTCGTGTTCGCCACGCTCACGGTCTCCGACGGCACCTTCTTCTTCCTCGACGGCTTCGACGAGGCGCGGCTGATGTCGCAGCACATGGTCAGCGCGGGCGGGCTCTTGATGGACGTGGTCACTCGCATCGACGAGATGAACTACTTCCGCCAGAAGATCCCGTCGGTGGAATACGTGCCGGTGAAGCTCGAGCACGCGGCGCCGCCGGCCGAAGAGCTGCGCGAGACCCTGGCGGCCGTCGACGGCAAGTCGAGCGTGGTCGAGATCGGGCGCCTGACGGGCAAGGGCGAGTTCGTCACCGCCAAGCACCTGTACGCGCTCTGCCAGAGCAAGCACGTGGCCATCCACCCGCCGCGGGCCGAGGGGGGCCCGGCCGGGCTGGTGGCCGCAGCCAACAGCGCGCTCTTGGTGATCCATCGCTTCGCCGACAACGCCGCCAAGGGGCAGGCCCTGCGCGAGAGCCTGGCTTCGTTCGCCGTGGGCGCCGGCGTGTACGACATCTTGTTTCGCGGCGCCGGCCCGAACGCCGAGGGCGTGCTCGAGGCAAAGCAGGTGGCCGACAACTCGGTGCTGGTGGCCTACGGCTCGGACCCCGAGAACATGCTGAAGCAGATGCTTCACGAATACGTGAGCTTCGCGCTGTTCAGCGCCGGAACCGCCCTGGGCAGCGAGAAAGAGTCCGAGCTCAAGAAAGAGGTCGGCGCCGTCCTGGGGAAGCTTCGTCCCCAGGGTTGAGGTGCGGTTTGGCTTGCAAGTGCCAGCGGCCGAGCTAGCCTCCTCACGCTTTTCTTTCGGAGGCGTCCAGATGAAGCAGACATGGTCGGGGCTTGCGCTGTTCTTTTCCGCGGCGTTCATCACGGTGGCGTGCAGCTCCACGGGCGGTGGGGGCGGCGCAGCGGCGTGTGACGACGCCGGGCTCTGCCCCAGCGGGCTGGTCTGCGACAAGGGCTACTGCGTGACCCCGGGCGGCAGCGGCGGCGGCGGCGCGGGCGGCGGCACGGGCGGTGGCACCACCGGCGGCATGGGCGGCATGGGCGGCATGGGTGGCGGCATGGGCGGCGGCACCACCGGCGGCTTCGGCGGCGGCGTGGGCGCGACCGGTGGCATGGGCGCGATGGGCGGCAGCGGCGCGACCGGCGGGTTCGGCGGCGGGTCGGGTGGCTCCGGCGGCGGCTCGGGCGGCGGGGGCAGCTGTCAGTCCACGATCCAGGGCAAGAAGTGCGCGGACGTGCTGAAGACCACGACCACGTGCGGGGCTTGCGCGCAGAGCTATTGCTGCTCGACGGTCAACGCGTGCCTGGCGGATGCGACCTGCGCCGGGCTGTTCCAGTGCGCGCTCGGCACCTGTGCGAGCGCGCCGGACCTGGAAAACTGCATCGGCCAGAGCTGCCCGAGCTGTGCCACCGTTCCGGCGCAGACGGCGTTCGCGGCGATCGACACCTGCCTCACCAACAACTGCAGCACCGAGTGCCAGTGATGGCCGGCGCGACCCGGGCTGCTGCCTTCTGGCTGATTCCGGCGGCGTTCGCCGCGGGGGCATGCGCTTCCACGGGCGGCGGCGGCGGCGCTGCACCGTGTGACGACGCGGGGCTCTGCCCCAGCGGGCTGGTCTGCGACAAGGGCGTCTGCGTGACCCCGGGCGGCAGCGGCGGCAGCGGCGCTGGCGGCGGCAGCGGCGGTGGGGTCACCGGTGGCATGGGCGGCGGCGGCGCCGCACCGTGTGACGACGCGGGGCTCTGCCCCAGCGGGCTGGTCTGCGACAAGGGCGTCTGCGTGACCCCGGGCGGCAGCGGCGGCGGCGGCGCCACGGGCGGGTTCGGCGGCAGCGGCGCGACGGGCGGGTTCGGTGGCAGCGGCGCCACGGGCGGGTTCGGCGGCAGCGGCGCCACGGGCGGGTTCGGCGGCAGCGGCGCCACGGGCGGGTTCGGCGGGGGCACCGGCGGCGGCGGAACTTGCGATACCAGCTTGCAAGGCGCGACCTGCACCGACGTGGTCGACACGACCAAACCCTGCGGGCAGTGCGTGGCGGCCAAGTGTTGCTCGACCATGAACACCTGCCTGGCGAACGCGACCTGCTCGGGGCTGTTCGAGTGCGTGTACTCGTACTGCACCACCGGGGACGTGAACACCTGCATCGGCCAGAACTGCCCGGGCTGCGCCACCAGCGCGTCCGTCACGGCGTTCAACGCCATCAGCACCTGCACCAAGACGAGCTGCGCCGCCGAGTGCGCCGGCAGCACGCCCTGAACCACGCAGTGTGACCGGGGCGCCCGCGAACGGGCGGGCACAGCCCCGGCGGCGGCCTGCCGAAACCGCGCAGTTTCGCCATTGGCCAGCGGCTTGCAACGGGCGCGGCATGCGCTGGCCTCTGTTCCTGGCTCTCGGCTTGGTGGTTCTCTCGGCCTGCGGCGGCTCGCGCCAGAAGCCCGCCGAGAGCGCCCCGGCCGAGTACTCGGACCAGCAAGAGTATGCGAACACCCCGACCCACGGCCCGGCATCGAGCTCGAGCCACGGGTACTACGGCACCGGCTCGAGCGGCGCGCCGGAGCGGACCCCGGCGACGCCCGGCCGGTGACCGCGAGAAGTGGTGGGTCGACAGGGACTCGAACCCTGGACCGACGGATTAAAAATCCGCAGCTCTAACCGACTGAGCTATCGACCCGGTGCCCAAAAGGGGCGGCCTCTTTAGCGCGAATGGGGGCGTTCGGCCACTGTTCTTCTGCTATGCCTTCGCCAGCCCCGATGCCGGCGAAGGTACCGAGCCCTGCGCGCGCGCTGTGTCGGCCATCGACCGTGGGCGCGGCGTATTTCGCGCTCCTGTCGCTGGGCGCGCTGGCGGTCACCCTGGGTGACGATCGGGTGCAGGGCGTCGCGGCGCCGGCCGTCCGGCGGCTGATCGCCACCCGCTTCCGCGGCGAGGTGATCGACGCGGCGCTGCTGTCGCTGGCGGTCGCGGTCGTGCTGGGGCTGGCGCTCGGCGCGCTGGCCGGGGTCGTGGTCGGCCTCCGCGACCGGCTGAGCGGGCGGCCTGCGCGCCCGCCGAGTGCGCGCGCGGCTCCCGCCCTGGGCCTGGTGGTGGTGGCGCACGCGTTGACCTGGCTGTTCGACGTGGCTCGGCACCCTCAGGCGTATGCGCCGGCGCTGTATGCTCGCGGCGGGCTGCGCGCCGGGCTCCAGATGCTGGCCTGCGACGTCCTGGGTCCGACCGGGGTGCTGGTGCTCGCGCTGATCGCGGTCATCGCGCTGGGTGCCGTGCCGCTGGTGCGCGGCCTTCGACAGCGTCGGCGCGAGGTGCTCGCCCTCGGGGCGGCCGGCGGCCTGCTCGCGGCGCTGGGGTTCGGTCTGCCGCCCCTCGCCAGCCCGGTGCCCGAGGCGCGCGCCGCCGGTGCGCGCCCGAACGTGCTGGTGATTGCCGTCGACTCGCTGCGCGCCGACCGCATCGAGCCGCGCGTGGCCCCCGAGCTGTCGCGACTGGCCGCCCAGGGCACGCGCTTCGATCGCGCGTTCGTCAGCTTGCCCCGGACCTTTCCGTCGTGGGCCAGCATGCTGAGCGGCAAAGATCCGCACCATCACGGCATTCGCCACATGTTCCCCCGCCGCGAGACCCGCAGCGTCGACATCGGGGCCGTGCCACGCGCCTTCGCGGCCCAGGGGTACCGCACCGCGGTGGTCAGCGATTTCGCCGGCGACATCTTCCGCCGCTACGATTTCGGCTTCGCGCGGGTGGTGGCGCCGACCTTCAACGTGCGCGAGCTGGTGCGCGAGACCGTGATCGGCGGGCAGAGCCCGATCTTGCCGCTGCTTCGCACGCGCACGGCGCGCCGCGTGCTGCCCACGCTGCGGGCGCTGCACGACACCACCGACGCGCGGGCGCTGTCCCTGGACGTGCTGGACGAGGTCGACGCGGCGAAGGGCTCGCCCTTCTTCGTGACCGCCTTCTACTCCACGGCCCACTTTCCGTACTCGGCACCGGCGCCCCACTGGTCGCGGTTCGTCGACCGCGGCTACCGCGGGCCGTTCCGCTTCGGCAAGTCGCCGGGGATCTTCGGCGAGCGAAAGCCCGACGCGGCGGACGTGGCGGCGATTCGCGCGCTCTACGACGGCGCGGTGGCCGCCGTCGACGAGGCCGTCGGCGAGCTCTTGCGGGGCCTGGCCCGACGTGGGCACGCCGACGACACCGTCATCGTCCTGACCTCGGACCACGGCGAGTGCTTGTACGAACCGGGGCGCGGGCAGGGGCACGGCGACCATCTGTTCGGGGACGAAGCGCTGCGCGTGCCCCTGGTGGTGGTCGATCCGCGACGGCCCGGCGGGCGGCGGGTGTCCGGCGTGGTTCGCTCGGTGGATCTGGCGCCGACGCTGTGCGCGGTCGCCGGCGTGGAGTGCGGCGCCGGCGGCGACGGGCAGTCGCTGCTCCCGGCCCTCGAGGGCCAGCCGCTGCCGGCGCGGCTGGCGTTCGCCGAGACGGGGTTGTGGTTCACGCGTCGGATCCCCGACGTGCCCGCGGCGCTGCGCCTGCCGTATCCGGACTTGACCGAGGTGGTCGAGGTCGACTCGGGCGCCGGCGGCGATCTGGTCGCGCGCGCCGAGCTCGAGCCCCTGCTGATCACGGCCAAGCACCGCATGGTGCGCGACGATCGACACAAGCTGATCTACGCGCCCACGCGCAGCGGGGTGAAGTGGATGCTCTTCGACACCGAGAGCGATCCGCTCGAAGAGCGTGATGTCGCCGGCGAGCACCCCGAGGTGGTGGCCCGCCTGGGGAAGGAGCTGTGGCAGTGGATGCTGGCTGACCCGAGCATGCAACGGGACGGCGAGATGCTGGTGCCCCGCGCCGAGGTGAAGCCGTGAGCTTTGCCGAGCGCGGAGCGCAGCTCGCCGCCCTGGCCTTGGCGTTGGGCTCGGTCGCGGCCATCGGCAAGCTGGCCGACCCCCGGGCCGTCGATGCCCCCGCGGTCGCCGCGTCGGCACTGCCGGCCGCGGCGCCGAGTGCGTCGAGCGCGTCGAGCGCGCCCGGGCGCGCCGCCGGGGTTGCCGTGCGCCTGGTCGACCGGCTCAAGTCCGCCCAGGTCGAGCTCCCCGAGCTCGGGCGCACCGACGAGCAGCTCCAGTACTGGCGTCGGATGCGCTCGCCGTATTTCGGACCGGGCGGAGACCTCAGCGCGGCAGTGCAGCAGGTGGCGCTGGTGCGCGAGGGCAGCAAGCGCCAGGCGGCGCCCGGGGGCTGGGTGCTCGATCCGAAGGTCTGGAACATGAGCGAGGGGTCGTACGACCAGCGCGAGTCGATCTTGGCGCCGCCGCCGGGCAAGCTGCGCTTTCCGGCGCTCGCGGTTCCGCCCGGCGCCGTGTTCGAGACGGCGCCGGCCATCGCCGGCCCCGGGATGGGCGGCGCCGAGTTCGAGGTCGCGGTCCGCGGCCCCGACGGCGTGCGCGTGGTGCTCGGGACGCGCTTCGTCGAGGGCGGCTACACCGGCGCGTTCAGCGACTGGGAGCTGTCGCTCGAGCCCTGGGCGGGCAAGAGCATCGAGCTCGAGCTGACCACCCGGTCGAAGGTTCGCGGCGTGGTGCCGCCCGCGGCGTTCTGGGGCACACCGCGCGTGCTGGCACCGGGCGCCAGCGACCTGCCGTTCAACGTGCTGTTCATCGTGGTCGACGCGCTTCGGGGTGACGCCCTGAGCTCGGCCCACGACGACGACACCGATCGGGCCATCGCCGCCGCCAAGCTGCCACCGCTGGACGCGCGACTGCCGAACCTGCCGGAGGTCGCGCCCCACCTCGATCGTCTCGCCAAGGAGGGTGTTCACTTCACCCGCGCCTATTCCGGCGGCACCTGGACGCGCCCCGGCACGCTGGCCATGCTCTCGGGCGCGCACTCGAGCGACCTGGGCATCTCGCCGCTGGCGCTGGTGCCGCAGCCCGCCGACGTGCGCGCGATGTACGCGCGGCGCCCGCCGTTCTTGCCGCTGCTGTTCCGGGAGCGCGGCGCGCTGACCCACGCGGTGGTGAACAACTTCTACATCGTGGGCTACGCCGGCGTGGGCGTGGACGTCGGCTTCGAGGGCCTGGTCGACCACCGCTTCAATCGCGACGACACCGCCGAGATCGTCCGCGACACGCTGCAGCTGATGGACCGCCACCGGGCGCGGCGCTTCATGCTGTTCGTGAACCTGGCGTCGCCCCACTCGCCGTTCCAGCCGCCGCCCGCCATGCGCGCGGCCATTCCGCGGCCGCCCCGCGGTCCCGAAGACCGACTGATCCGCGACTATCTGGCCGAGATCCGCAAAGACGACGCGGCCATCGGCGAGCTCTTGGCGCGGGTGGACCAGCTGGGCCTGCGCGACGACACCTTGGTGGTGGTGACCGCGGACCACGGCGAGACGCTGAGCCGCGAGCACGACGTGGTGCCCGAGGGGGTCGACGGCGGTCCGCGCGTGAGCGGTCGGTTCCACCACCTGTCGACGCTGTTCGACGAGACCGCTCACGTGCCGCTGATCTTCCGCCTGCCCAAGAAGCTGCCGTCCGGCGTGCGGGTGAAGGACCCCGTCTCGGCCCTGGACCTCGTGCCCACCGTGCTGTCGCTGGCCGGGCGCGAGGTGCCGCCGGCGGTCACCGGCAGCTCGCTCTTGCCGCTGGCCTCGGGGAAGAGCGACCCCGAACGGCCGGTGGTGGTCGAGGGTCGCGCGGCGCGCTCGATTCGCGTCGGGCGCTGGCGGTTGGTGATGCGTGACGAGAGCTACCGGCGGGTCTGGGTGAGGGGAACGTTCGAGACCCGCGCGGTCGAGCTCTACGACCTGGAAACCGATCCCGGCGAGCGGGCCGAAGTCTCGGCCAAGCACCCGGACGTGGTCGAGCGATTGCAGCGCGCCGATCGCGAGCGGCGGTCGCAGGCGGCTCCGGTGAGCGACGCGCAGACCACCTATCGACTGCGGTTCACCGGCGGCAGCGAGCGGCGGCGGGTCGCCGCCACGATCCGGGCGCCGGGCCAGAAGCTTGGAGTCGTTGCGCGCGATCTCCACGGGGGTCGGCTGCAGAACGGGCCCAACGGCGTCGTGCTCGACGTCGAGCTGCCGGCGGGATCGGCGGCGGGGCTCGACGTGACGGTGGCGGCGAGCGTCGATCTCGAATGGACGTTCCAGCTCGACGGCCAGCCCTGGCCGAAGAGCCAGATCTACGCCGGCGAGCTCGGGCTCAGCGCCGAGGGGCTGGTCGACGGCGTGCGCGGCGCCAGCGCGCGTCGTCGCGCTTCCGGCGCGCGCCTGCCGTTCGTGGACACGACGTCGGAGCCGGGGCTGTACGTGGTGTGTGACCGGCTGGCGCGCGAGATCGAGCTACGCCAGAGCGACGCCGCCAAAGACGAGGCCATGGGTCTGATGAAGGCCTGGGGCTACGTGCGCTGAATTGGCCCGCGCGCGCCAACCGCCGAGGCGGCGGCGCACGCGAGGCCAGACGAACGAGGCTGTCCCCCTTCCGTCCGCGACGGAGCATCTCCGGGCGCGGCGGGCATTTCAAGCCTCGCCGACTGTCGCAGAATGCCCCGCAAAAACCTGCGAGATCAGCTCAGCGCGGGTGCAGCTCGCCCTTCTCGGGCTTGCGAACCGCCGGCACGGCGCTCTTCGGCGCGGCCCCGTACTCGTGCAGCTTGTACTGGATCTTGCGCACGCTGATGCCGAGCACTTCGGCAGCCTTGCTGGTCGAGCCGCCGTGGGCTTCGAGCGTGGCCAAGATGGCGTGACGCTCGATGTCGGCCATGGTCGAGCCGGGAATGGTCGGCGTGGCACCCTCGGCGTCGACGGCGCCGAGCTCGGGCGGCAGGTGGTGCAGCTCGATGGTGGAGCCGTCGGTGAGCACCACCGCGCGCTCGACCACGTTCTCGAGCTCGCGGACGTTGCCGGGCCAGCTGTAGGCGACGATCTGCGCGAGCGCCGCGTCGCTGAAGCGTTCGACGCGCTTGGCGTTCTCGCGGGCGAACCGATCGAGGAAGTGAGCGGCCAGCGCAGCCACGTCGCTCTTGCGGCGGCGCAGCGGCGGAAGCCCGACGTTGATCACGTTCAGCCGGTAGTACAGGTCCTCGCGGAACCGGCCTTCGGCCACCAGCTGCTTCAGGTCCCGGTTGGTCGCGGCGATCAGCCGCACGTCCACCGTCTGGGTCTGGTTGCCGCCGACGCGCTCGAACTGGCGCTCTTGCAGCACGCGCAAGAGCTTCACCTGGGTCGAGGGGGAAATGTCCCCGATTTCGTCCAGGAACAGCGTGCCGCCGTTGGCCTGCTCGAAGCGGCCCTCGCGCCGGCGATCGGCGCCGGTGTACGCGCCCCGCTCGTGACCGAACAGCTCGCTTTCGAGCAACGTCTCGGCCAGCGCGGCGCAGTGCAGGCGGACGAACGGGCCGTCTTTGCGAGGCGAGCGGTGATGAATGGCGGCAGCCACCAGCTCTTTGCCCGTGCCCGACTCGCCCGTGAGCAGCACCGTGGCGCGGCTGGGCGCCACCTGGGCCACCGCCTTGAACACCTCTTGCATCTCGGGTGAGTTGCCGACGATGTTGTCGAAGCGGTAGCGCTCGGTGAGCTGGCTCTTCAGCTCGTGGGTCTCGCGGCGCAGGCGCACGCGCTCGAGGGCGCGGTCGATGACCAGCACCAGCTCGTCCGTGTTCAGCGGCTTGGTCAGGTAGTCGGCGGCCCCTTCGCGCATCGCGCTGACCGCGGTCTCCACCGCGCCGAAGGCGGTCATCAGCACCACCGGCACGTCGGCGGCGTGGTGGCGCAGCTTGCGCAACAGCTCCACGCCGTCCATCCCCGGCATCTTCAGATCGGTCAGCACCAGATCGGGGCCGAACTCTTCGGCCCGCGCCAGGCCCTTGAAGCCATCGGCGGCGGTCTCGACCTGGTAGCCCTCTTCTTTCAAGATCTCCGCGAGCGCGGTGCGGGCGTTGGGTTCGTCGTCGACGACGAGGATGCGTCCCTTGCTGGTCATGGCTCCTCCGGTGTCTGGCGGCGCAAGCTTTGCAGAAGTCGTGCCGCGCGCTACCCCAGGAAAAACAGGGGAAGTCGGCAGGGCGCGCGAAATTAGTGCGTCTTCCCCGACAGCGGCGCCGAATTTGCGTCGCTAGCCGATCGCCTCCACCAAGGCGCGCAGGGCGTCCACCGTGGTGAACACGCCGACCACCTTCTTGCCGTCCACCACGATGGCCGAACCCAGCTTTCGCTCGGCCATCTCGGCGGCAACGTCCCGGAGCAGCGCGCTGGGCGCCACCACGTACGGGTCGGGGGTCATGGCCTCTTCCACCCGCACCGCGTCGGGCTCGACGTCTTTCAGGGTCTCCACCAGGTGCAAATCTCGCACGGTCACCATGCCTGCGAGCTGCCCGCCGTGGAGCACCGGCAAGTGCCGGATCGAGTGCTCGCGCATCAAGGTGTGGGCCATCGCCAGCGTCTGCTCGGAGCCGATGGTGTGGGGAGATTCGGTCATGTAGTCGCGAATGGTCAGCGGCTTCTTGGTCATGGCAGGCTCACTCTCCCGTTGCGCGGCCACGGGCCGCGCCCCAGGGATCGATGCAAGGCCCGCGCCGCAGAACGATCCGCGCGCGCGCCCCGTTCTTGCAGCCCAGAGGCCGAAGTGGCTACGACCCCATCGATCCCCAGCCCGTTGCCCGAGCGAGCCGGCGCCCCGATCTCGGTCCACGCCCGCGCCCACTCCGACCGCGTCTCGGACTGGATCGCGCTCGACCCGGAAGAGGTCGCGAAGCGCCTGGACACCGATCTCGGCCGGGGGCTCTCGCCGTCGGAGGCCGAGCGGCGCCGGGCGCGGGACGGCGCCAACGAGCTGGCCGAGAAGCCACCGCCCTCGGCGCTCTGGCAGCTGCTCGAGCAGTTCGGCGACGTCACCGTGATCGCGCTGATCGTGGCCGCGCTGGTGGCGGTCGCGCTGGGCTGGCGCGACAAGGCGTCCGAGTCGTTCTTGCACCGCTTCGGCGACGCGATCGCGATCGGCATCATCGTGGTGGTCAACGCGGCGGTGGGCTTTGCCCAGCAACGCAAGGCCGAGCAGGCGCTGCGTGCGCTGCGCCAGCTGGGTGCGCCGGCGGCGCGGGTCCTGCGCGCTGGGGCCATGGAGCGGGTGCCGGCCCACAGCCTGGTGGTGGGCGACGTGATCGAGATCGCCGAAGGGGACCGAGTTCCGGCCGATGCGCGCCTGTTCGAGACCAGCGACACCGTGGTCGACGAGTCGGCGCTCACCGGCGAGTCCGTTCCGGTGGACAAGCTGGAAGCAGGCCTGCTTGCGCCCAGCACCCCGCTGGCCGAGCGCGCGAACATGGTGTTCTATGGCAGCCACGTGGTGCGGGGGCGAGCCCGCGCGCTGGTCGTGGCCACGGGCATGCGCACCGAGCTGGGGCAGATCGCCCAGCTCTTGGGCAGCGTCGAGGCGCAAGAGACGCCCCTGCAGCGGGCGCTGCGGATCTTCGGCACCAAGGTCGTGATCGGCTCGGCGCTGCTCGGCGTGCTGGTGTTCGTGGTCGGCTCGCTGCGGCTCGACGCCCCCATCGGGTTCTTGCTGCTCACGGCGGTCAGCCTGGCGGTGGCGGCGATCCCCGAGGGGCTGCCGGCGGTGACCACCATCGTGCTGGCTCTGGGCGTTCAGCGCATGGCCCGGCAGAACGCGCTGATTCGCCGGCTCTCGGCCGTCGAGACGCTGGGCGCCGCCGACGTGATCTGCACCGACAAGACCGGCACGCTGACCGAGAACCGGATGGTGATCCGCCGCGCCGAGGTCGCCGGGCGCAGCCTGGAGGTGGAGCTCGGGGACCAGGGGGGCGTGGTCCTGGCCGAGCTGGGGCGCGGTCCGGTGACGCCGGCGTTCTCGGGCGACGACCCCCTGGGCGAGCTGGTGCTGAGCTGCGTGGCCGCGCCCGGGGCCCGCGTGGCCGACGACGGCTCGATTCGGGGCGACCCCACCGACGCCGCGCTCTTGCGCGTCTGGCACTCTCACCGTGAGGCAGCGGCGTGCGGGGGGTGCACCCTCGAGACGCTGCGGGTGGTGCCCTTCGACCGCGAGCGCAAGCTGGTCACGGTGGTGACCAGCAGCGAGCGGGGCGTCGAGAGCCACTCACACGGTGCGCCCGAGGCCGTGCTGGGGCGCTCGAGCTGGGTCTTGGGGGACCGTGCCGAGGCGCGGCCGCTCGACGACGAAACCCGGGCGTCGCTGGTCCGGCGGGTCGAAGAGTGGGCGTCGCTGGGGCTCCGCGTGATCGCGGTCGCCCGGGCCCGCGCTGCCGCGGTCTCGCTGGAAGAGGCCACGCTGCTCGAGCGCGCAGCGCTGCTCGAGCGGGTCGAGCACGAGATGGTGCTGGTGGGCCTTCTGGGCATCGCCGACCCGCCGCGCCCCGAGGTGGCCGTGGCCTTGAGCAAGGCCCGCGACGCGGGGGTGCGCACCATCATGATCACCGGCGACCACCCCCTGACCGGCGAGGCCATCGCGCGGGAGCTGGGGATCATGAACGCCAGCGAGGGCGAGGTGATCACCGGCCCCGAGATCGACACGCTGGACGCGGCCGAGCTGTCGGCCAAGATCGAAGGGATCCGGGTGGTGGCTCGGGCCACGGCGGCCAACAAGCTGCGACTGATCGAGGCGCTGAAGGCCCGGGGGCACGTGGTCGCGATGACCGGCGACGGCGTCAACGACGCGCCGGCGATCAAGGCCGCGGACATCGGCGTCGCGATGGGGCGTGGCGGCACCGACGTCACCCGCGAGGCCGCCGACATGGTGCTCTTGGACGACAACTACGCGACCATCGTGGGCGCCATCGAGCAGGGGCGGATCGTCTACGGCAACATCAAGCGCTTCATCGTCTTCCTGTTCTCGGTCAACGCGGGGTTGGTGCTGGCGGTGCTGGCGGCGGCCGTGCTGGGCTGGCCCCCGATCCTGACGCCCACGCAGATCTTGTGGATCAACCTGATCACCAACGGCCTGCCGGCGCTGGCCCTGGGCATGGAGCCGGTGCACCTGGACCCGATGAAGCACCCGCCGCGCGCCAAGGGCGAGGGGCTGCTGTCGGCCAGCGAGCTCTGGTGGCTCTCGTCGTACGGCGTCTTGATCGCGGTGCTCGGGGTCGCGACCTTCGCTTCGTTCCACGGCCAGTCGCTGGCGCTGGCCCAGAGCGCGACCTTCACCGTGCTGGCCATCGGCCCGCTGTTCCACGCGCTGAACGCGCGCTCGCGGCGGGACTCGGTGTTCGTGCTCGGGTTCTGGTCCAACTCGCGGTTGCTCGGCGCCTTCGCCGTGGCGCTGGCGCTGCAGGCCGTCGCCCTGTACGTGCCCGTCTTGGGAAAGGTGTTCTCGACCACCCCGCTGCCCCCCGCCACGCTGCTGGCGGTGCTCTTGGCCTGCGCCACCGTCTGGGTCGCGGGCGAGCTCGAGAAAGGGATCCGCGCCGTCGCGCGCCGGTCGACGCAACCGTTGCACCCGGCTGGTGGGTGACGCACCAATTGCGTGCGCTGAGGTCCGTAGCGCGATAATTCGCAGACTTTTGCTTGGCACGCACACTGCAAAACCGAGCTTCGAACACCACCGCCGCGAGCCGGGGGTTCGCGAGGAGAACAGTCATGACCACGCCCAAGAAGCCGTACGTGATCGTCGTCGGGATCGATTTCTCTCCCATCGGGAACGCCGCGCTGGAGCGCGCCTTCGAGCTCGCGAGCGCCGAAGACGACGGCGAGGTGCACGTCATCTACGTGGCGCGTGGCTACGGGCCGCTGGTCCACATGGACACGGGGGCCGAGCTGGTCACCGCCAGCATGGACGAGGCCAGCCAGAAGCTGAAGGGCTTCGTCGAAGCGCAGCTGGCGAAGTTCGTCGAGAAGCGGGCCGCCAAGAACCTGGGGACCTTCTCCCGCGCCGTGACTCACATCCGGCTGGACGCGCCCGCCGAAGAGATTGCGCAGCTCGCGTCCGACCTGGAAGCGTCGCTGGTCGTGATCGGCACGCACGGGCGGCGCGGCGTGCGCCGGCTGCTCCTGGGGTCGGTGGCCGAGGGCGTGGTGCGACTCTCGCCCTGCGCCACCCTGGTGATCCGGCCGCCCGAGGCCGGTCCGGTGGCGCAGATCGAGCCGCCTTGCCCCGAGTGCGCGCGCGTGCGCCAAGAGACCAAGGGCGAAGACCTGTGGTGCCCCCGCCACCACGAGCACCACGGCCGCCGCCACGTGTACCACTACATCGGGCGGATGAGCGGTGCACGCGAGAGCCTGCCGGGTCTCGGGTCGAACGACTGACCCGCGCGCCGCCGTCGACCGAGCGCGGAGCGTCATGGACTGGAAGACTCGCTACGCCGACAAGATCGCGACCGCCGCCGACGCGGTGAAGCTGATCCGCCGGGGCCGTCGCATCTTGATCGGCTCCGGCGCCGGCGAGCCCACCAGCTTGGTGGAAGCACTGGTCAGCCACGGCGATCACCTCGCCGACAACGAGGTGGTCCATCTTCTGACGCTCGGCCCGGCGCCGTACGTCGCGCCGGGGCTCGAGCACCGCTTCCGCCACACCGCCTTTTTCATCGGCCAGAACGTACGCGCTGCCGTCCAGGAGGGGCGCGCCGACTTCATGCCGGTGTTCCTGTCGGAGATCCCGGCGCTGATCCGCTCGCGGCGCGTGCGCATCGACGTGGTCTTGGTGCAGGTGTCGCCGCCCGACGAGCACGGCTATGTCAGCCTGGGCGTCTCGGTGGACATCGTGCGGGCCGCCGTCGACTCGGCCGACCTGGTGATCGCCGAGGTCAACCCCCACATGCCGCGGGCGCTGGGCGATTCGTTCGTGCCGGTCAGCCGCATCGAGAAGCTGATCCCGGTCGACCGCCCGCTGTACGAGCTCGAGGTCGAGCCGCTGGACGACGTGTGTCGCGCCATCGGCCGCAACGTGGCCAGCCTGATCCCCGACGGGGCCACCCTGCAGACCGGGATCGGGCGCATTCCACACGCGGTGATCGAGGCGCTAGGCACGCGTCGTGACCTGGGCGTGCACACCGAGATGCTGTCGGACAGCGTGGTGGACCTGGTCGAGGCGGGCGTGGTGACGGGCCGCAAGAAGACGCTGTTGCCCGGCAAGATCGTCACCTCGTTCGTGATGGGCACCAAGCGCCTGTACGACTGGATCCACGACAACCCGGCGGTAGAGCTGCGGCCCAGCGAGTTCACCAACGACCCGTTCGTGATCGCGCGGCACGACGACATGATCGCGATCAACAGCGCACTGGCCGTGGACCTGACCGGGCAGGTGGCGGCGGACACGCTGCTCGGGCGGTTCTTCAGCGGCATCGGTGGCCAGGTCGACTTCATTCGCGGCGCTGCCCGGAGCCGGGGTGGCAAGCCGATCATCGCGCTGCCGTCCACCGCGCAAGACGGCAAGGTGAGCCGCATCCGCGTGGGGCTGGAAGAGGGCGCCGGCATCGTCACCAGCCGTGGCGACGTGCACTACATCGCCACGGAATACGGCGTGGCCGACCTGTGGGGCAAGAGCATCCGCGAGCGCGCCACCGCGCTGACCGAGATCGCCCACCCCGACTTCAGGGCCGAGCTCTTGTCGGCGGCCAAGGCGCGACGCTACGTCTTTGCCGGTCAGGTCGTCAGCCGCGCCCGCTACCCGTGGGAGGAAGAGAGCGAGGTCGACGTCGGGGGCAAGCGGCTGAAGGTGCGCCCGGTGCGCGCAGCCGATCTCGAGACGCTGCAGGACATGTTCTACCGGCTCTCGGACGACTCGACCTACATGCGCTTCTTGCAGCACAAGAAGAGCCACCCCTACGAAGAGATGCTCGATCTGGTGAACCTCGACTACACCAGCAACATGGCGCTGGTGGTGTGCGACGAGTCGGGGCCCGCGCCGGACATCTTGGCCATGGCGCGCTACGACGTCGATCCCGCCACCGGCCTGGCCGACATCGCGTTCGTGGTGCGCGACGAATGGCAGGGCAGGGGCCTGGGCACCTTGCTCATGCGTCGCATGGTCGAGATCGGCCGCGCGCGGGGCCTGGCGGGCTTCACCGCCACGGTGCACTCGACCAACGCCAAGATGCTGGGCGTGTTCAACAAGAGCGGCCTGAAGGTGCGGACGGCCCTCGACTCGGGCGTGTATTCGGTGAAGATGCGCTACCCCGAGCCCGAGGCGCCCGAGGCCGCCCACGAGAGCCTGGCACCGGTCTCGCGCCGCCGTGGCTGATCGACTCGACGCGCCCCGCGACAGTTGGCATGATTCGCTCGTGAAGCGCATCTTGGTGCCCGTCGACTATTCCGACCCCAGCCGGGCGGTGCTGCAGTTCGCCGCAGAGATCGCCCACCGCCTGGGCGGCCAGCTCACGGTGGTGCACGTCTGGGAGTGCATGCCGCACGCGCCACCGGATCTGATGGTGAAGGGGCGCGACGGAAAGCCGCGGAAGCTGGCCGAGGTGATCCGCGACAACGCCGAGGCCGAAATGCGGCAGTTCCTCGGCGGGGCGGGCTTGCCCGAGGGCCTCCGGGTCGAGACGCGCGTCGAGAGCGGAGACGCCGCCAAGTGCATCTTGGGCGACCTGGACTCGGGCGAGTTCGACTTGCTGGTGATGGGCACCCACGGCCGCGGCGGGGTGAAGCACGTGGTCCTGGGCAGCGTGGCCGAGAAGATCGTGCGCGCCTCGAAGGTGCCGGTGATCACCGTGCCCGCGCGGGCCCTGGCGCCATGACGCCGCCGCTGCCCGACCGGCCGAATCTGCGCATCGTGCTCACCGGCGGCCCCGGGGGCGGCAAGACCACGGCCCTCGACTTGTTCCGGCGCGAGCTGGGCGATCGGGTGGTCGCGGTGCCCGAGAGCGCGACCATCATGTTCACCGGCGGCTTTCCCCGGGTCGACGATCCGGACGCCCGCCGCGCGGCGCAGACGGCCATCTATCACGTGCAGCGGAACCTGGAAGATGTGCAGAGCGCCCTGCACCCCACCCGCGTGCTGCTCTGTGATCGCGGCACGGTCGACGGCGCGGCGTATTGGCCTGGGTCCGGCGACGACTTCTTCCGCGCGATGCGCACCACCCACCAGGCCGAGCTCGAGCGCTACGACGCGGTGGTGTTCTTCCAGAGCGCCGCCGTCGGCGGCCTGAAGATCGAGGGCGGCAATCCCGCCCGCACCGAGACCAGCGAGCAGGCGCTGGCGCTCGACAAGGCGCTGCGCGGGCTGTGGTCGAAGCACCCGCGCTTCTTCCTGGTGCCCCACCGCGCCAGCTTCTTCGAGAAGATCAGCATGGGCCTGGCGATCTTGCAGAGCGCGGTGGCCCAGCTCGACGCCGCCAAAGCCGGCGAGTGACCCGCGCGGCGGCTACTCCGGAGGCTTCTCTTTCCACAGTGGCTTGCCCGAGCGCGGCTCGCGCAGCTCGACCGTCTTGCCGCCCTTCTGCACGCGGGTGGCGTAGATCACGATGCTGCCGCTCTTCTCGACCCGGGCCCCCTCGACCCGCACCCGCTCGGCCCGCGAGAAGCTGAGCCCGCGCTCGGTCAGGTACCAGTCGGGCGCCAGATCGATCACCACCGTGTCGGCCGCGCCGGGCTGGATCCTGAGCTGTACGCCGGAGGCGAGCCGATCGGTGGGGGTGACCCGATCGACGCCGAGCACCTCGCCCTCGACGGCAGCGGGCGCGCGAGCCGGTTCGGCGCCGCGCTCACCGGGGGCGTCGGGCGGGGCGGGCGGGCTGCAGGCGGCAGCCAGGCAGAACAGCGATACCGACGTGAGGCGCATGCGGGCATTCGAGTGCATCGGGCGTGCCGAGCGCAATCGACGGGTCGAAGCGACAGCGCCCGCGCAAGCCCTGCCGCGGATCCGCGCGCCGGCGCACGGGTTGCGGCGGCGGTTCACCTCGAGCCCTGGACTTACTCGCTTCGCGCGATGGAACGAAGCTTGCTGCGCGCGCGGGTGGACTGCGAAGTCGGAAAGGAGAGGGCCATGGCAAGCATCGCTGTTCACAAGGAGTCTCCGACGACCAAGCCGGTGCGTCGTGAGCGGGAGTGGGATCCATTCAGCACCATGCGCGACGTGCTGCGCTGGGACCCGTTCACCGAGACCGCACCGCGTTGGTTCGGCGAAGAGCCGGGATTTTCCGCCGCCTTCGAGGTCAAAGAGACCAAAGAGGCATTCATCTTCAAGGCCGACTTGCCGGGCATCAAGGCCGAGGATCTGGACGTCGTGCTGACCCAGAATCGGCTGACCATCCGCGGCAAGCGTGAGGCCGAGAAGAGCGAGAAAGGAGAGACGTTCTACACGTTCGAGCGCTCGTACGGCAGCTTCGCGCGTTCGTTCACCCTGCCCGAGGGGGTCGACGGCGAGAAGATCGACGCCGATCTGAGGGACGGCGTGTTGACCGTCACGTTGGCGAAGAAGCCCGAAGCGCAGCCCAAGCGGATCGACGTCAAGGCACGATGACTGGCAGCATGCACCTCTGGCACCTCGAGGCCGACACCCCGCGCCTTCCTGCGGTGGTCGAGGCGGGGGCGGCGGTGCTCGCGTGCGTGGGAACCTGGCCCGTGGAGCTCGGGCAGTCGGTCTGGGCTGCGATCGACGTCAAGAGCGCCACGGGCCGGCGCCGTCAGGAGATCCGCAAAGGGCGCTGGTGTCGCAACGAAGGGCCGAACAGCTACTGGGAGATCGATCTCGGGCGGTTCGACCCCGGCGACGTGGCGAGCTATCAGGTGCTGGGCGAGGACGAGTCCGGGGTGGTGGTCGCGACGCGGCGCTTCGAGCTTCGCGTCGCCGGCGAGCCGGTCGCGATCTCGCTCAGATCCTTTCAGCTCGCGGCTCGCCCATGAGGCCCCGCGCGCTGCTCGCGCTCGGCGCGGCGCTGGCGTGGGTCGCCCCGCTGCCCGTGGCGGGCGCGCCGGTGGCCGAGCGCGCCATCCCGGTGGTGGATCTGAATGTCCACCTGCCGTACCAGCTGGCCCGCGGGCAGACCCTGCTCGCGGCCAGCGGGCAGGCGGACGCGCGCCGCCTGCGTCAGGGTGGGGTGCTCGGCGCGGTCTTGCCGCTGCTCGAGGCTCGGGGCGCCGCGATCGAACCCGCGTATCACGCCACCTACCGCGCGCTGGCAGCCGGCGACGGCCTGCGCATTCCGGGCTGCCGGCGCGCCGGCCCCGGGGTGCGAACCTGGCTTGCCCTCGAGGGCGGCGAGACCCTGGCGCGTGCCCCGACCAGCGCGGGGCTGTGGGTGACCCGCGGCGTGCGCTTCTTCGGGCTGGTGCACGACCGCGACGGAGCCTTGGCCACCAGCGCGGCGACGCCGGGGCCCGTGCTCACCGGGCTCACCCCCCTGGGGCGCGAGGCGGTCGAAAGCGTCCACGCTGCGGGCGGAGTGATCGACGTGTCGCGCGCCTCGGAGATGGCCGTGCGCGACGTGATCGAGATCGCGCGGGCCACGGGCCGGGTGGTGATCGCCTCTCACGCCAATGCCCGCGCGCTCGCCGACCACCCGCAGAACCTGACGGACTCGCAGCTCATGGACATCGGGCGCACCGGCGGCGTGGTGGGCATCACGTTCAACCGCAGGCTGCTGGCCCGCGGCCGAGAGGCCGAGCTTGCCGACGTCGTGGCGCACGTCCGTCACGTGGCCAAGGTCGCGGGGGTCGACGCGGTGGCCATCGGCTCGGGCTTCGAAGGGGGCGCGCGCCCGCCGCGCGAGCTCTCGAACGCCGCGCGCTTCCCACGGCTGGCGCGGGCACTGGGCGACGCGGGCATGACCCGCGATGAGGTCAGGAAGGTGCTTTCCGGGAACGCCTTGCGCGTGCTGTGCCCGAGCAGAAAGCGTTGACCGCGCGCTCGGCGGCCGCCTCGAGCAGCTCGGCGACGCGCGCCATGGACTCGGCCTCGCTCACGCGGCCGTCGCCGAGCGCGAACGCCGCCAGAAGGCCGTGGGCGGCGAGCTGGGCCTCGGAGACCTCGACGCTGCCGGCGAGGGCGGCGGCTGGCGTTCCGACCCGCGCCGCGCGCTCGCCCACCCGGACCACCAGCTTGCCGGCAAGGCTCTGCGCGTCGAGTCGGCCCTCGGCGGTGAGCACCAGATCGCTCTGCCGGGCGCGCTCGTCGAACCGCATCGCATCGAGCACCCAGTCGGCGCCGCTCACCCGCTTCGCGCCGGCGAAGGCCGCGAGCCCGAAGCCCAAGCCTCCGGCAGCGCCCATGCCCGCGGCCGCGCTGTCGAGCGAGAAGCGCGCTGCGAGGGCGGCCAGCGCCTGATCGAGGCGGGCGGCATCCGCCGGGCCGAGCCCCTTCTGCGCGCCGAACAGCTGGCTCGCGCCCGTGGGGCCCGTGAGCGGGCTGTCGACGTCGCAGAGCGCGATCAGCTCGACGTGCGCGAGGCGCGCGTCCAGGGCTGACAGATCGAGGGTGTCGACTGCGGGCAGGTCGCGGGAGCGTGCGGGCGTCGCGATGCCGGTCAGCACCGCGCCGAGCGCCTGGGCCGCGCCGATGCCTCCGTCGTTGGTGGCGCTTCCGCCCAGCGCCACCAAGATGGTCGCGACACCCCGGTCGAGCGCCGCACGGATCAGCTCGCCGACACCGAAGCTGGTGGAGTCGAGGGCGCGGCGGACGCCAGAGCCGAGCCGTGCGAGCCCGATGGCGTCGGCGCTCTCGATCAGCGCGACTCGACCGCCGGGCAGAATGCCGAGCCGCGCCTGACAGGGATCGCCCAGGGCGTCGTGCACACCGACGCCATGCACGTCGCCGCCCAGGGCGCCGAGCACGGCCTCGAGGGTGCCTTCACCTCCGTCGGCCAGGGGCAAGAGCTCAGAAGAGCCGCCGCCGGCGCGTTCGACGCCCCGCGCCATCGCCGCCGCTGCGCCGGCGGCGGTGAGACTGCCTTTCAGCTTGTCCGGAGCGATCAGCACGCGCATTGCCCGATGATCCGGGTTTGTCGGCGGCTCGGGAATAGGCAGCGCGACTGCTCCGTCGAACCTCCTCGCGTGGCCCCGGCAGCACGTCCGGGTTGCGCGACGAATTCCGCGAAGTAAGGCTTGGTGGGTTCGGCCGGCCGTGCTAAGCGGTCCGCCGCTAGTCATTGGTCTAGGAGGCTCGGGACGCCATGAAACGATATCTAACTTGGTTGGGGCTTGGTCTGTTGGGCGCTGCAGTCAGCGGCCCGACGTTCGCGTGTAGCAGCAGCGACAGCGGCGGCGGCGGCAGCAGCGGCGGCGGCGCAGGCGGCAGCGGCGGCTCGATCGTCGGCGGCTCCGGCGGCATGGGCGGCTCGGTCGGCGGCAGCGGCGGCGCGGTCGGCGGCGCGGGCGGCAGCGGTGGCTCCACCAGCACCAAGCTGGGCGCCAAGTGCACCAAGGACGCGGACTGTGGCGCGGCGGGCGTCATCTGCCTCAAGGCGGACAGCACCGAGTTCAGCGGCGAGGGCCCGGCCGGCGGCTACTGCACGGCGGACTGCTCGACCGGCAACGAAGAGAACAAGATCTGCGGCCCGCTCGGCGGCGTCTGCCTCGGCTACGGGGAGGGCCAGAAGGCGTACTGCATGCGCAGCTGCGAGTTCGGCAAGGTCGACGGCTCGAAGAAGTGCCTGAACCGCCCCGAGGTGGCTTGCTCGGGCCTGATCGCCAACGCGGCGGGCGCGGCCTGCGACCCGACCAAGGCTGACAGCTGCCCGACCGGCGAGACCTGCTACAGCGGCGACAGCAAGTGCCACAAGATCATCCCGGCCTGCCTGCCCACCTGCGGCAACGACAAGGACTGCGGCGGCTCGCTCAAGTGCAACCCCCAGACGGGTCGCTGCACCAGCAAGGCGCTCAGCGGCAAGGACTACGGCGAAGCCTGCGTCCCCAAGGACGCCGGCGCTCCAGACTGTAAGGGCATCTGCCTCGGGTTCGGTGACAACCTTCGCCAGTGCAGCGGCCTGTGCACCGTCAACGGCGGCCTGAACTGCGGCGAGACCGACCCGAACGCCCCGGCCAAGGCGACCTGCATGTGGCTGGGCGGCAAGGGCTACGACACCGGCGACCAGGGCTACTGCGGCGCGCTGTGCGACTGCAACTCGCAGTGTGCGGCGGGCTTCATCTGCCAGGACTTCGGCAACGACGCCAACGGCAAGAGCTGGAAAGACGGCACGCACCGCGAGGGCTACTGCAAGAGCCCGAAGAACTCGGAAGGCGGCGTCGACACCGGCATCGCCACCTGCAAGACCGACGGTGGCGGCACCGGCGGCACCGGCGGCGGCGACGCCAGCACCGACTGAGCCCACGGCTCGCTGAATCGAGAGCGCCCGCTCGGCACCCGCCGGGTGGGCGTTTTCGTTTCCATCTCTCGCGGTCCGCCGCGTTCAGCGGCCGGGGCCGAGCTCCTGCGGGCGCTCGGCGTCGTCCACGCTCTCGCCGGTGGTGTCGACCACGCCGTGGCCGCCGCCGCCGCCGGGCGACAACGGCCCGAAGCCGCTGGTCACCACGTGGATCGAACCGCGGGCAATCCGGCGATCGACCGCGCGCCGGACCAGGGCCGCGATCCGCTTGCGCGTTGGCGGGATCAGAAACGCGAAGCCGACCAGGTCGGTGAGCACGCCCGGCGCCATCAAGAGCGCGCCGCCGGCGATGACCAGCACGCCGTCGATGATGCCTTGCTCGGGGGCGCGAAGCTCGCTCAGCGCGCGCGTCCAGGCGCGCCACACCCGCAGGCCCTCGCGCTTGGCCAGCCAGGCGCCGAGCGCGCCCATCGCCAGGGTGAGTGCCACCGTGGGCCAGAAGCCGAGCAGGCTGCCGACGCGCAAGAGCAGCACCAGATCGACGAAGGGCAGCGCGACGAACAGCACGAACAGGAGCCAGCCCACGGCCGGGAGCATGGCGCGGACGGCGACAAAAAGAAAACGGGCGCGGAGCGAATCCGCGCCCGTTTCGTCCGGACGAAGGAACCCTTACGAGCTCACTTCTTCTCGGGTGCCGGCGTCGAGAGCTTCTTCTCGGCGGGCTTCGCCTCGGGCTTCTTGGCCGTGTCGGCGGGCTTGGCCTCGGGCTTCTTGCCGGCGTCTGCGGCGGGCTTGGCCTCGGGCTTCTTGCCGGTGTCGGCCGGCTTCTTGTCGCCCTCTTTCTTCGGCTCCCACGGCTTGGCCGGGAGCGCCTTCGGCTTCACGCCTGCCTTCTCGGCGGCCTCGCAGCCACGAGTCATGTCGGTGGCCTTGCCGCCGCGGAACAGGACCTTGAACTCCACGCGGCGGTTCTTCTCGAGCGCCTCGGGGGTCTCGCCGGCGTCCGCCGGGCAGTAGAAGCCGTAGCCCTGGGAGAAGAGCCGCTCTTTCTCGACGCCGCGGGTCACGAGCTCTTTCGAGACGGACTCGACGCGCTTCTGGGTGAGGTTCTTGTTGAAGCCGGCGTCGCCCTCTTTCGAAGCGTGGCCGCCCACCTCGACCAGCTGCAGGTCGGGGTTCTTCTTGAGCACCTCGGCCACGGCGTCGAGCACGGGCTTCGAATCGTCTTCGATTCCGGCGGAGCCCTTCTTGAACTGGATCTTCTGGTTGATCTTCACTTCCTGACCCACCAGCTGGACCAGCGGCTTCTTGTCCGGGCAGCCGTCGTCGTCCTCGAACTCGTTGACGGTCTCGGCCTCGGTCGGGCACTTGTCCTGCGGGACGTTGATCTTGTCGCCGTCCTCGTCGAGGTTCGGGCAACCGTCCTTGTCGGCCGGGGGCTTGCCGTCTTCTTTCTCGTTCGGGCACTTGTCGTCGGCGTTGGTGATGCCGTCGCCGTCGTCGTCCGCGGGCTGAGCCGGCGGGGGTGGGGGCGGGGTGCCCGCCTCGAACGAGCCAGCCATTTTCGCCTCGGCCGTGCAACCCACCGCGGCGGCGAGCGCCAGCAGAACCACGGACGCCGTAACCGACGTGTTTCGCAAAGTTCGCATCTTCTAGAAGCCCTCCATCACAGGTAAATCAACTCTCAGCCGTGAACGGCTCTCGTCTTATTGCCGGGCTACGCCGAGATTGGGCGCGACCTTCCCACAGGCAGTGAGTCCGGCCAAGCGACAAAGCGCACCCGACGAGAGCAGACGCCCGAGCCAGCGATTTCGGCTCGCCGAGCCGCCAGAATTGCCCGAAAGCATTGAATCAAGAGCGATTTCACGGTGTGGCGGCGGCCGGACGCTCGGGCAGCTGCCCGAACCGAAATGCCACCTCGAAGGCGCTGGCGTGGCCGGCGCGCAGTGGAAGGCGCATCGCTTTCAGCCGTTCGAGCACGCACGCGACCACGGCGCGATCGGGGAAGTGGCTTTCGGCCTCGCGGGCCCGCTTCACGCGGCCAGGCGCGTCGAGCTCGAGGTGGACCTGGAGCCGGCCCCACAGCGCGGGGTCACCGGCGAGCCCGGCGGCGTAGCACGCGGCAAGCCCCGATCGCTCGCCCTCGAGGGCGGCGGCGAGCGGCTTTCCGTCCAGGGGCAGCGCCAGGGCCGGGTCCGTCGGCGCGGCCGCCAAAGAGGGCAGGGGGGCATCGCCGGGCCACACCTGCACGGCCAGCTCCACTTCGACCCGCCTCGGGGGGGGCAAGAGCGGCAAGCGGCCGGTCTGCTCCCGCAGGCAGTCCACGACGTCCTCGGCCTCGAGCTTGCTGCGCAGCACGCGGGGCGCCCCGATGCGGCCGGTGCGATCGACGGAGAAGCGCAGCAACGTCTCGCCGCCGGCCTGCTTGCCGCGCGTCTGCACCGCCCGCTCGAAGCACGAGCGGTACGGCCAGTAGCCGTGCTTGCGCGCGCGCACCAGCAGGCTGGTCTCGCTCAGCACGACCAGGTGCTTGCCGGTGCGGCGATCGACCGGCGCGCTCTTCGGCAGGCGACCCGCCACCACGCGCGTGTCGACCTTCACGCGCGTGCCCGGGTGGAACCCCGGGCGATTGGAAGGGAACGTCGGATCGGACGTGCCGCCGAGATTCCAGCGCGCGAGCAGCTCGTCGTGCGCGCCCGCCGCCACATCCCCCTTGGGACGCGGCCGCGCGAAGCCGAGGTAGGGCGTCTCGATCTGGAGCCGCGCCTCCACGCCGGGGGCTGCGTCGTGTCCGGGGCCCGCGTCTTCGGTGGCGTCGACCGGTTCGGCGGCGTCTGCGTCGACCTCGGGCTCGGGCGCGGGCACGTCGGCCGCGGAGGCATCGATGCGCGCGGCTGCGGGCAGCACCACCGGGGCGTCACTCGGCAGCGCCGGAGAGCAGGCACCGATGCGGCTGGCGGACGCGAAGCAGACGGCCGCGACGGCCGTTCGGCGACTCCGAGAAGACGCTGCAAAGGGTAGCACGGTTCGGGTTTACGCCGACGCGGTCTCGGGCGAAAGTCGGCGTCATGAGCAACGCCGCCACCGAGGGGGGATTCGAGTTTGCACAGGGCTTCGTGCCGGGCGAGATCTCTGGCGCGCTCGGGCTCGGCCCGCTCGAGCAGCAGTACGAAGAGCTGTTCGCCGAGGTGCTGGCCGACGGCATCATCACCGCCGACGAGCGGATGCGGCTCGAGAAGGCCGCCGACAACATGGGGCTCGATCGGCAGCGCTTGCTCCGGCTCGAGAAGGCCATCATGGCGGCCTACGAGACCCACCACCGGGTCCGGGTCATCGAACACTACGAAGAGCCCGCGGCGTCGCTGGCGCCGATCCAGGTCGAGGCCCAGGGCGACGCCGGTCGCGCGCTGCTCTTGAAGCGCATCGCGAACCTGGAAGCCCGCGTCCACGAGCTGGAAGAGGAGCTCAAGCGCGCCCAGGCCGCGATCAACGTCGAGGTCGATCTGACCGACCTCGAAGACACCGTGCAGGACGCCAGCGAAGACCCGGAAGACGTGTGGCGCCGCGTGCGTCGCGACCCGCTGAACGCCGGTGCGCTGCGCCAGCTTCATCGCATCTATGGCGCGAAGGGCGAGCTCGACAAGCAGTGGTGCGTGGCGGCGGCGCTGGTTGCCGCGGGCGTGGCCAACGACGGCGAACGCCAGCTGTTCGAGAAGCACCGCGCACAGACGCTGATCGCACCGCGCACCGGCATCGCGTCGCAAGCCTGGTACGAGTGCGTCTTCCACCCCGAAGAAGAGGTGCTCACCGGCCAGATCTTCGGGGTGATCGCCCCGGCCGTGTTGCTCGGGCGGGTCACGGCCCTGCGCCGCGAGAACAAGCTCTCGGTGCCGAAGGCCGAGCTCCGGCAAGACCCGGCCAAGGCCACGGTCACCGCGGTGCGTGCGGTGCCCTGGGGGGCGGCGATCCTCGGTCTGCCGGTTCCGCCCATCTACATCGAGAAGGAGCGCGACGTGGGCTACGAGCACATCCCCGGCGTGCCGCCGGCGACGTACATCGGCCGGCGCGTCCTCAGCGGGCGCACTCAGCTCGAACACGCGTTCCTGGTCGGACGTCACCTCTCGGGCTATCGCCAAGAGCACTTCGTGCGCACGCTGTTCTCGGCCGTTCCGGATCTGGAAGATCTGTTCCTGGCTGCGCTGACCCTGGGCAACCCGGGGCTGCCCATCGCCGAAGACATGAAGCGCAGGGTGGCGCCCATCGCCGCGGCCATCGAGCCGGTGCTCGAGCCGCAACACAAGGACGCGCTGCGCGGGCACTTCTTGCGCTTCGTCGAAGAGGGCGGGCGCACCAACTTGCAGCGTTGGTCGAACGCCGCCGAGAAGACCTCGGCGCGTGCGGGCCTGGCGCTGTGCAACGACCTGCCGACCGCGTGCACGCTGCTCGAGGCGGAAGAGGGCAAGCTGGGCGAGCTGGCGCGCGACCTGATCGCGTTCGTCACCAGCGAGCGCTACTTCCAGCTGCGTCGGCGCATGGGAATTGCGGTGGATCTGAGCTGACGCGCCGCGGGATCTGGGGCAGCACGCTGGGGTCGGCCTCGAGCATCTGCCACACCAGGCGCGCAGCGGCGACCACGCCCACCGGGAGCAGCAGCACCCCGAAGCACGGGATCCAGAACACGATGGCGAACGCCAGCCCGAAGCCGAACGCCGCGGCCTTGTGGGCGCGCACCAGCCGCAGGCGGTCACGCATGCGCACGCCGCGCAGCGTGAGCGGGTAGTCGAACAGGTTCCACGCCAGGCAGACCGCGGTCACCACGAACTTCAGCGGCACGGTCACGAACACCGCCGGCGCGAACAAGAGCTCGACGATCCAGAGCAGGGCCAGCAGCGGCACCGCGAACATCGCGGCCAGGGCCTGGGCCCGCAGCGCGCACCACATCTCGGCGAGCAGGCCGATGGGCGCCCGGGGCGGCGCGCCGATCGCGTGCTCGACCTGGGCCACCATGCGTTCCAGGGCCGGACCCGAGAGCGGCGGCGTGAGGGCCAGCGCCACCAGGAAGCCGAGCACCGCGCCCAGCACCGAACCCGTCCAGGCCAGCGCGCTGTGCGCCGCACGCCCGTACCAGCTGGTGGCGGCCCCGAGCCAGCCGTCGACCAGCGCGTGCACCCCGGCGACCGCCGCCCAGCCCAGGGCCAGCGAGAGCACCACCAAGATCAGCGCCGGCACCCACGCGTACGGCCACGAGCGCGGGGTGCGCACGAGGAAGCCCGGCCCCCAGAAGACGGCGCCGAAGCCGGCACGAAACCCTGGGCGGGGCGAGCTCACCTGCTGTTTGTAACCACCCGCCGCGCCGAGTGAAACTCCGGACTCGGTGTCCGAGCAGGCCCGCGGTATGGTGGGCCGATCATGGCCCAGGACCTGTTCGGCATCGTCGGCACCTCGATCGCGGGGACCTACGAGGTCGAGGCGGTGGTGGCCGAGGGCGGCTTTGCCATCGTCTACCGGGCCCACCACACCGGGTTCGGCGCCAAGGTGGCGCTGAAGTGCCTCAAGCTGTCGCAGAAGGTCGGCCCCGAGCGGCAAGCCGAGTTCCTTGCGCAGTTCAAGGCCGAAGCGGCGCTGCTGTTCCAGCTGTCGTCCAGCATTCCGACGGTGGTGCGCCCGCTGCACATCGACGCGCTCACCACCAAAGAGGGGACCTTCGTCCCCTACATGGTGCTCGAGTGGCTCGAGGGTGAAACGCTCGCCGCGATCATCCACCACCGGGCTGCCGACGGCCTGCCGCCGCCGCCGCTGAAGAAGCTGGTGCGGCTGCTCGGCCCGGTGGCGCAGGCGCTGGCCCGCGCGCACGACTTCACCACCGCCGACGGCCAGCGGGTGAGCATCGTTCATCAGGACATCAAGCCCGAGAACATCTTCGTGGCGAGCGCCGCCGGTGAGCAGGTGGTGAAGATCTTGGACTATGGCGTCGCCAAGGCGCAGAGCTTCGCCAGCCAGGTAGCGGGGCCCAGCGCGGCCGGTCGCAGCGGGGTGCACTCGTTCACGCCGGCCTACGCCGCGCCCGAGCAGTGGGCTCCGGACAAGTTCGGCGAGACCGGATCCTGGACCGACGTCTGGGGCTTGGCGTTGACCTTGGTCGAGGCCATGGCCGGCCGCCTGATCATCGATGGCGACGTCGCCACCATGATGAACATTGCCCTCGATCCGGTGGCGCGGCCGACCCCGCTCAACAGCGACGTCGACGTCCCACCCGAAGTCGAAGAGGTGTTCGAGCGAGCCCTGGCGCTTCAGCCGAAGGACCGCCAGAGCAACGTCGGCGAGTTTTGGGACGAGCTCTTGGTCGCGCTCGGCATGAAAGAGGGCCCCCGCGACGCTCGACGCGAGGGGGGCGGTCTGCTGCGCGAAGAGCGCGTCGCGGTCCCGAAGCCGCGCCCCCAGGCGAAGGGAGCGACGCTCGCGCGGGTGAAGCTCCAGGCGCGCGCGGCCCCCAAGGCACCGCTCGCGCTTCCCAAGCACCGCCTCACCATCGACGACCCCTTCGAGCTCGACGATCTCTCTTCTCCCGCCTTCGACGCACCGGCACCCGCACCGCCGCCCCGCGGACCGAAGCCCGAGCCCCGCATGTCGCTCGAGCTCAAGTTGCCGTCCGAGCCTCCGCCGGGTCGGCTCGATCTCGAAGCATCGATCCCATCGATGCCGCCCGCCGGGGGCTCGAACCTCGAGGCATCCATTCCGTCCCTGCCGCCCCACGCGGTGGCGCCCGAGCCCGCGCCACGGCCTGCCCCCGAGCCGGCGCGCCCGGCGGCGCCCCCACGACCGCCCAGCCTGGAGCTCGAGATCCCCTCGGCGCCCGTGCGCAAGCCTCAGGTCGAGATCGCTCCGGTCATGAGCAGAAACGCCCTGGACGTGGACGCGGCCGCGCCCTCGCACCCGCCCGACGCTCTGGAGGCGTCCCTTCGCCCGGCGGCCCCCGAGCGGGCGTCTGCCGCGCGATCGGCGCGCTCGGGGGAGCTCGATCTCGGCGCCGAGGCTCCGGCGCTGCGCGTCGACTTTCGGTCCGAGCTGCCGCCGCGGCCCGAGGCCCCGCCCCTCCGACCCGCTCCCCCGCGCCGCGAGCGGGCGCCCTCGTTCGCCGACGCGGGCGATGCCCCGGCCAAGAAGCGCGTGAACCTGCTCGGACTGGGCGCGGGCCTGATTGTGGCCGCGATCGCCATCGGGGCCGCCGATCGAGCGCTGCGCAAGGAAGACGGCGCGTCCATCGTCAGCCTGGGGCCCGTGACGCCCATGCTGCTCGCGGGCCTGCTGTTCGCGGTCGGCGTGGGCCTCGTGATTTACCAGTTCCTACCCCACGATGAGCATTGAGGCTGGCGACCGCGCCAAATTTGCTACTCTGCTCGCAGAGGTCCGGGCTGAGCCCGACCTGCGGCTCGAGGGTTCATGACTGAAGACGTCTTCGGAATAGTGGGAACGGTCGTTGCCGGCGCCTACAAGATCGAAGCCGTGGTCGCCGAGGGAGGCTTCGGCGTGGTGTACCGCGCGTATCATTCTGGGTTTCGCGCGTCGGTGGCGGTCAAATGCCTCAAGGTTCCGCAGCAGCTCTCGCAGGACCAAGAAGAGCACTTCCTCGAACAGTTTCGCGCTGAAGCCGAGCTGCTGTTCCGACTCAGCGCCAGCATTCCGACGGTGGTGCGCCCGCTGCACGTCGACGCGATCACGCTGCCCGATGGACGGTTCGTGCCCTTCATGGCGCTCGAGTGGCTGGAGGGCGAGACCCTGGACGCCATCGCGCAGCGCCGCAAAGCAGAGGGGCTGCCGCCCCTGCCGCTGAAGAAGCTGGTGCGGATGCTCACCCCGGTGGCCCGGGCCCTGGAGAAGGCCCACAACTTCCAGGGGCCCACCGGGCCCATCTCGATCGTGCACCGCGATCTGAAGCCCGAGAACATCTTCGTCGCCAACGTCGCCGGTGAAGAGGTGGTCAAGATCCTGGATTTCGGCATCGGCAAGGCCAAGAGCATGGCCAGCCAGGTGGCGGGCCGCGCCAGCCAGACCGAGAGCGCCTTCAGCTCGTTCACGCCGGCCTATGGCGCGCCCGAGCAGTGGGTCCCCAAGCGTTTTGGCCAGACCGGGCCGTGGACGGACGTCTGGGGTCTGGCGCTCACCATCGTCGAGGTCATGGCGGGTCGCACCATCATCGACGGCGATCACGCCGGGATGATGGGCACCACGCTCGATCCTCAGCGGCGGCCGACCCCTCGCAACGAAGGTCTCGAGGTGCCGGATGCGGTGGAACGCGTCTTCGCCAAGGCGCTGGCCCTCGATCCGCGCGAGCGCCACGCCGACGCCGGCGCGTTCTGGAGCGAGCTGACGCAAGCGCTCGGCATGCGCCAAGAGCTCCGCGAGCCGATGTCGTCCCGCGATTCGCGTGCGGACGGCGTCGCGCCGCGCGTGGAGACCATCGAGGCCGCCACCAGCCCGCGGCAGCGCATCGCCAGCGGCGCCCGCAAGGTGAGCTTCACCGGCATTCCCGCCCAGGCCGCGGCCGCAGCGGGGCTGTATGCCCAGCCCGACGCCGTGCCCCAGTCCGGGGCGCCGGTGAGTGGCCCGGCGGCGGTTCCGGATCTCGAGCTCGGTAGCATCCCCGATCTGCCGGGCGCCGCGCCGGCCACGCAGCACCGCCCGAAGGTGGCGAAGAAGTCCGAGCGCCCGCCGGCCTATGCCCGCGCGATGGACTTCGACGATTCGCCGTCGCAGGTGAGCACCCTGGGTCTCGAGGTCGATCTGCCCGAGGGTGAGCGCCCCTCGCTGCGCTCGCCGGGTCTGGGCAGCGGCGCCCACTGGCCAGCCGTCACCGAGGTGGGCTCCGACCGCGCCGGCGCCGGCGGAAGCCGTCCCAACTGGCCGATGCCCGAGATGGGCGGGCCGCACGACGCCGATGCGCGACGGCGGATCAGCTCGGCGGCCATGCCAGCGACCACCGGCGCGCCGCGCAGCGCGAGCGGCTCGCACGCCGCCGCCACGGGCAGCCTTCCCCCGCCCGCGAGCGCGTCGCAGAGCATGCGCGCGCTTCCAGCGTCGTCCGCGCCCATGGGCAGCATCCGGCCCGGGACCGGCGCGTCGATGTATCCGGGGCCCGGTGCTGCCCTGCCGCCGCTGCCGCCGCTGCCGGCCGAGCACGGCATCGTCCGGCGCGTGGTTCCGGGCGCAGTCCTGGTGCTCCTCAGCATCATCGTGACGCTGGGTGACCAGTGGTACGCCGCTTCGTCGGGCGAGGTCTTCAGCCTGGGTCCGGTTCGCGCCACGTGGATCGCCGGCCTGGCCATGCTCGGCGGCGTGGTGTGGATCGCGGTGCGGCTGATCCCCAGCAGCCGTTCGTGAGGGTTGGCAGGGCAGGTGCCCTGCGCTACGCTGACCACTCGAGGGGTAGACGAGTGGGACTTGCGAACGTGGACGCAGCGCTCGGCCGTGGCCGGGTGCTCGTGTGCGACGACGAACGTCGGCTGGCGGATCTGACCGCGGCGCTCTTGCGGCAATTCGGCTTCTTCGCCGAGTCGGTGGCCGATGGGGAAGGCGCCGTGTCGGCGGCGGTCGCAGAGCCCGGGTTCGACGTGTTGATCCTGGATCTGAACCTGAACGGCACCAGCTCGGCCGAGGTCATCCGCCGAGTGCGCGAGCTGGGTTGCGGCACGCGCATCGTTCTGACCAGCGGGTTCTGCGCGGAAGACGTGCCGCAAGCGCTCTTGGCCGAGCCGGGCGTGGTGGCCTACCTGGGTAAGCCGTACCCGGTCGAGCGCCTGGTCACCACCGTGACCGACGCGCTCGCGCGCTAGCGGATTGCTCCCCCCCCGGGCCTCCGGTATTGCCCGACCGGACCATGGCCAAAGCGAAGCCTCGCAAGCGTGCGACCGTGCCGAACGAGCGGAAGACGGGCGATGACGATCTGACCGCCCAGCTCGCGCGGCAAGGCATCACCCGGGCAAAGATCGGCGGCTTCGATCTCGACGGCGTGCTGCGCGGCAAGTACGTGTCCCTCGACAAGCTGCGCTCGGCGCTGTCCAAGGGGTTCGGTTTCTGCGACGTGATCTTCGGCTGGGACGTCGCCGACGTGCTCTACGACAACGCCAAGGTCACCGGCTGGCACACCGGCTATCCGGATGCCCACGCCGAGCTCGATCCGACCACCCTGCGCCGGGTCCCTTGGGAGCCCGGGGTGGTGGCCATGCTGGCCGACTTCCGGGACGCCCGCGGGGGGCCGCACCCCGCCTGCCCGCGTTCGCTCTTGAAGCGCGTGATCGCGCGGGCCGAGCGGCTCGGTTACACGGCCAAATTCGGCGCCGAGTTCGAGTTCTATCTGTTCAAAGAGACCCGCGACACGCTGCACGAGAAACGCTTCCGGGGGCTCACCCCCCTCGACCCGGGGATGTTCGGCTACAGCTGGGTCCGCGCCGGACAGGACTCCGAGCTGATGCGCGATTTGATGGACGGGCTCGCCGAGTTCGACATCGAGATCGAGGGGCTTCACACCGAGACCGGCCCCGGCGTGTACGAAGCCGCGATTCGCTACGACGACGCGCTGCGAGCCGCGGACAAGGCGGCGCTGTTCAAGGCGGCCGTCAAGCAGATCGCCCATCAGCACGGGCTCAGCGTCACCTTCATGGCCAAGTGGAATGCGGCGCTGCCGGGTTCCAGCGGCCACCTGCACCAGTCGCTGTGGAAGGACGGGAAGAACGTCTTCTTCGACGCGCGGGCCTCACGCAATCTCTCCGCCACCCTGCGCCACTACATCGGCGGACAGATGGCGCTGATGCGCGAGCTCACCGCGCTGTATTCTCCGACCATCAACAGCTACAAGCGCTACGTCCCCGGGGTGTGGGCCCCGCTGACCCCGAGCTGGGGCGTCGACAATCGCACCTGCGCCATCCGGCTGATCGATCTCGGCAGCCCCAGCGCACAGCGCGTCGAGTACCGGCAGACCGCGGCGGACATCAACCCCTACGTGGCCATGGCCGCGTGTCTGGGCGCAGGGCTCTGGGGCATCGAGAAGCAGCTGCCGCTGCCGCCCGAGTCCAGCGGCGACGCCAGCGGCGGCGCCGAGCGGCTCCCCACGTCGCTGGGCGAGGCGAACCAGCTTCTCGCCAAGAGCAAGGCCGCGCGGGCGCTGTTCGGGCCCGAGTTCGTGGACCACTACGTGCGCACCCGAGACTTCGAGGTGCGCTGTTTCGAGCGCGCAGTCACCGACTTCGAGCTCGCGCGTTACTTCGAGGTGATCTGATGTCGACCGTCTGGAGCTTTCCCACTCGTATCGTGTTCGGCCCGGGCCAGGCCGCGTCTGCCGGCGCCGAGGCCCGGCTCGCGGGGATCAGCCGCGTTCTCTTGGTCACCGATGCCGCGGTAGAGGGGCTCGGCCTGATCGCCCCCGTGCGCGAGTCGTTGGTCGCCGCAGGGCTCGAGGTGGCCGTGTTCTCGGGGGTCACGCCCAACCCCACCGAAGCCGACGTGGCGCTGGGCGTCGAGGCCTGGGCCGCCCACCGCGCCGACGGGATGGTCGCCGTCGGAGGCGGCTCGCCGCTCGACTGCGCCAAGCTGATCGCCGTGCGCGCCAAGACGGCGCGACCGTGGGAAGAGCTGGACGACTCGATCGACGGCGGCGTGCACATCCCGCGCGACGTGCCCCCGGTGATCGCACTGCCGACCACCAGCGGCACCGGGAGCGAGGTCGGGCGCTCGGGCGTGCTCACCGTGAAGTCCACCGGCCGAAAGACCGTGATCTTCGCGCCGCAGCTCTTGCCCCGGTGCGCGATCCTCGATCCCGAGCTGACCCGCAAGCTGCCGGCCGCGATCACCGCCGCGACCGGCTTCGATGCGCTCACTCACTGCGTGGAAGCTTACCTTGCCCAAGGTGACCACCCGATGGCCGACGCGATCGCCATCGCCGGGGTGGACCTGGTGGCCAAGCACCTGCAGGCCGCCGTCGAGAATGGCGACGATCTGGAGGCCCGCGGCGGCATGATGAAGGCCGCAATGATGGGTGCGGTCGCCTTCCAGAAGGGCCTCGGCGCCTGCCATTCGCTGGCCCACCCGCTGTCCAGCGAGCTGGGCATGCACCACGGTCTGGCCAACGCGCTGTGCCTGCCGGCGGTGTTGCGCTTCACCGAGCAAGCCGCCCTCGAGCGCGTGCTGCATGTCTCGCTCTTGCTCGGCGGCGAGGCGGAAGAGGGCGGCGGCGCCCGTGCCGTCCGGGCGTTTGCCGATCGATTGGGCCTGCCCAAGGGCCTCGCGGCGGCCGGGGTGAAGCCCGACGTGCTGGGGCGACTGGCGGACAAGGCCTTCGAAGATGCCTGCCACCGCTCGAGCCCACGGCCTTGCACCCGAGCGGACCTGCTCGCGCTCTACCAAGCGTCGCTCTGAGCTCGGCGGCACGCGCCGAGAACTTTTCCATTCGCCCCGGCTCGTGGCAGGCGTGTGCCAGGAAAGGGGGGCGAGCCCCTCGAGGCTTGCCGGCAGGGTCCATGCGCCACCACCGTCACACCGTTTGCCAACCCGCCGAGAGCGATCTTCTGGCCCGTGCTCGGCGCCACCGTCGGCGCGGCGAGCATCGTCGCGCAATGCTGGTGATGAAGGAGATCTGCCATCGCGTGCTCGACGACGCCCGCCTGTGGACGATCTACGCCGTGGCCTGTGTCCGTGCGGGCCGTCGCGACGAGGCCGCCGACGCCTTGAAGCAGGCGCTCTGGCTTCGCCAGCGCGATCGGCACGTGGACAAGGCGCGCGTCACGCGCGAGCTGCTCAGCGGGCTCTTGGCCGGCAACGCTTCGCTTCGCGTCGCGGCCGCCTGAGCTCACGCGGGAGCGGGGGCCGACTCTTGCCAGCGGAGGCCGCTGCTCTCGAACGCGCGGAGCGTGTTGCGCCCGCACATCGGGCAGGCCCACCCGATCTGAAAGCGCTCGCGGTCGGGATGAATGCTGTGGGCCGGCGCCACGCGTGCCTTGCCCGTGGCGGGGTCGGCGGACCAGCCGCGCCGGACGTGCTTGCGTTCGTCCAGCTCGGCGAGCAGCAAGGACTGGCATTCACAGGCGGAGCGAATCGTGGCGGTCTTCACGCCCTGACGATTAGCGACGACAATTCTTCGGGTCAAGCGCCTCGGGGCTTTGCGAATCGCCGGCACGGAGCTATGCTGCGCCCAGACTTGCGGGAATAGCTCAACTGGTAGAGCACAAGCTTCCCAAGCTTGGGGTCGCGGGTTCGAATCCCGTTTCCCGCTCGAAGAAGACGATAGGTTGCTCGGAGGGTTTCAGCACGAGTGATGCAGAAACCCGGGGCAGGGCGGCCTCCGGGACGCTGCGCGCCCTGGCCGTGTTCGCCAGGCAGCGCCGGTGTGCCTTCACGTCGGTGGCACCCGACAGGGCCATGGGGTCACGTCGCCGGCCTCCAGGGCGCAGCTATTTCCGCCGTCGAGCGACCCGCGCACGCTCCTTGGCGAGCTCTGCGACCATCTGCGGATAGCGCCGCTTGCGAAAGCCCATCGGCAAGGCTCGGTGGGGCCGGACAGCCCGGAACACGTCGAAGCGCTTGTCCACGGCCAGCACGATCCCTGTGCGGTTCAACGCGAGCTTGAAGATCCGCTCGGACATTCCCAGCGCCTGGCGCACCTCCCCTGCGGACAGCGCCTCTGCGATGAACTCACGCGCGCAGAAGATGGCCGCTCGCAATTGCTTCCGCCCGGGCGGGCCGTCGTACCCGGGCAGCCACGCCACGTTGTGCGCGCGGCTCTCCAGGCAGAGCGTCGGGTGCATGACGAGCACTTCACCGGCGCCTCTCGGCAAGGGAACGGGAACGGCCGTGGCCAGGAGCTGCTTGTCATCCACGCCGGCGACGCTCGCCAGGAAGTCAATTGTTCGATCGTGCCCGCGCTTGTCCTTGAACCGCACGATGCCGGAATTCGGCGTATGGTCATCGAAGCTCGCCAGGAGCGCCGTTCCGTCCAAGCGGCGAGCGCATTCCTCCACGTCCCCACGCAGTCCTTGGAAGTCGATGTCCTTGCTGGTGAAGGGCATCGCGGCCCTCAATGCCTTCACGTTGTGCGCGTAGCGCTCGGCCCAGTAGTTGACGGCTTGCCCACCCACGAGAACGATCCGCTGCCCGACAATGCGCCGAAGGACATCGATCGCATCGTCGAAGGACAGCGGCGGCGGGTCACTCATCGTGGCGAGCGAATGCGCCGGAAGTCGAGCGGGGCGCGAGCCATGCTCGCGGGCAGGAAGGCGTTGGCGCGCGCGAGTTGAGCGCGGTTCATTGCGCCAGACGCGAGAGCGCGGGCGTCCGCGCGCCGGGAGTCTGCCTTCTCCCGTGCGCGATCTGGGAAGCGCGATCTTCGATTGTCCACTGCGTCCTGCCTTGGTGAGACTTTACGGTTTGCCCGCGGATTGGGCAACGAAGCCCGCTGTCTCCGCGGTCGGATCGCAGGAATCCTGCGGGATCGCTCCGCCTGGCGCCGGACTCGTCGCAGGTCTCGAAGCGTGCACCCGAAGCGAGCAGCGTGCTGGCGACCGCGACCTTGGGCTCGCTGCGCGGGACCTTGCCGAGCCGTAGCTTTCGGGCGCTGCCGTGTTCACGCTGCGCTTTCGACGATGACGCGCTTGGCGAGCAGGCCCGCGCCGAGGGCAGGGCGGTCGGCGACATTGCTCCGAGCGCGACACGCGCGAGTCGTGCTGACCCGTGTGTTCGCGCTCGAGCTGCGCGTGTCGGTGGGCCACGCAAGGAAGCGTCGAGCGAGTGACGCGCTCCGCCCGCGTTTCAGCCCACGGCGAGGCGGCTGTGGCGGGCTCCCGGTGACGCGCGCCTCGACCCGCCGCGACTTGACTCGCGTTGATCGGGGCTGATACTGCTTCCGAAGCTTGGGGTCGCGGGTTCGAATCCCGCTTGTCGCGTGAAGAACACTTGAGGTCGAGAGTGGTAGTACGGCACGCGAGGGCACGGCACTGGCTCCCGGCGGCGCTGGTGGCCGCGGCCTTCGCGTTCAGCTGCTCGGATGACGGCGGCGGCGGGTCCGGGGGCGCCAGCGGTGTCGGTGGCAGCGGCGGTGTCGGTGGCAGTGGCGGTGTCGGTGGCAGCGGCGGTGTCGGTGGCAGCGGCGGTGTGGGTGGCAGCGGCGGTGTGGGTGGCAGCGGCGGTGTCGGTGGCAGCGGCGGGCTCGCGGGTGCCGCCGGCGATTCGAGCATCGACGCGGATGCACCGCTCGAGGCAAACGCGGACGGCGCGGACACCGAAGACGTGACCGTGGTCGGCGACGCCGACGCGAGCGGTGGCGGCGACGGGGACGCGACCGTCGACGCTGACGCTGCAGCAGATGTCGCAATCGTCTGCTCTGCGGGGCAGAAGCAATGCACAGGAAGCGTGCTCGAGCAGTGCAACGCCGGCGGCACTGCGTATCAGACTCTCCAGAACTGTAGCCCAGGCAAGTGCCACCCCCCCGCGCTCGCTTGCGCGCAGTGTCTGGTCGCGACCGACTGCCCTGCGCCGTCGAACGAATGCCTGACGGCCACCTGCAGCTCGCTGGGTGCGTGCAGCACCACGCCGGTCGCGGCCGGCGTCAGCTGCGGCTCGGGTGGCGTGTGCAGCGGTGCGGGGCAGTGCGGGGTGTGCGTGCCCGGCATCACGCGCTGCGTGGGGTCCACCCAGGAAACCTGCAGCGGCGTGGGCCAGTGGGGGAGCGCCGTCGGGTGCCCCTTCCTGTGCCTGAGCGGGGCGTGCAGCGGGGTGTGCGTGCCGGGCGCGAAGCGCTGCAGCGCGGGCCAGCCCGAAGCGTGCGACGCGGGCGGCCAGTGGAAGAGTGCCGGCACCTGCGCGGGCGCCACACCGAGCTGTCACGACGGCGCGTGCGAGCCAGCGACGCCAGCCAGCTGCGCTGCGCTGTCCGGCGCGTGCGGCCCCGCGCAGTCGGGCTACTGCTGTTCCTCGACCGCGATCGCCGGCGGAACGTTCCTGCGTGGCTACGACGCCGTCACCTACACGGACGCGGGCTTTCCGGCGACCGTCGCGGACTTCCGGCTCGATCGTTACGAGGTCTCGGTCGCACGGTTTCGGGCGTTCGTGGCTGCAGGGCAGGGGACCGCGGCCTCGGCGCCCGCGGCGGGCGCCGGTCAGAACCCGTCCGTTGCGGGCACCGGGTGGCAGGCGAGCTGGAACAGCAAGCTCTCGGCGAGCACTGCGGCGCTGAAGAGCGCCCTGGCGTGCCACGCGAGCTACGCGACCTTCACCGATCAGCCGGGCTCGAACGACGCCCGCCCGATCAACTGCGTCACCTGGTACGACGCCTTTGCCTTCTGCATCTGGGACGGCGCGCGACTCCCCACCGAGGCGGAGTGGAACCTCGCTGCCGCCGGCGGTAGCGAGCAGCGGGTGTATCCCTGGTCGGCACCGCCGACTCAGACCACCGTGGACCCTACCTACGCCAGCTACTACGTCGACGCGGTCAGCCAGTGTTTCGGGGACGGCGCAGCGGGTTGCGCGATCACCGACTTGCTCCCGGTCGGTTCGCTCCCGAAAGGCGTCGGGCGCTTTGGCAACTACGAGCTCGCGGGCAACGTCTGGGAGTGGGCGTTCGACCCCTATGCCAACCCCTACCCGATGCCATGCAGCAATTGCGTGGCGACCAGCGGTAGCGCTCGCGCGATGCGCGGCGGGTCGTTCTTCGGCAATCCGTCAACGATTCTTGCTTCCGCGCGGAGTTTCGCCACGGCTGACCAACGCTTGTTCAGCGTCGGCATTCGTTGCGCCCGCTGAATGCGTGGCGGGCGTGGATTGACAATCCTCGCTGCCCGAGGCGAGGATGCTCGGTTGAGGAGTCGGGTCATGAGCGAAAGACGCTTCGCAATGCGATGGTTGTCTCTGTGGATCGTGGGAGCAGTGGTCGCCCCGGCGTGCGCGTCGGGGGAATCGCCCGAGCAGCCCGCTATCGAGGGTCGGAGCTCGGCCGGCGTGGTGGTCGGCAAGTGCCAGATGATGACCTACCAGAACGCCTGCGATCCCGACGACAGCGGGCCACTGACCGAGTGCCAGGGCGTGTGCGACATCGACACCGACGGCAAGATGATGTGCTTCCCGATCGCTCAGGTCGGGCTGCCCAACCTCAACGGCCGGTTGTGCGGGGACGACACGCTCTGCTCGGCGGCGTGCTCCGGCACTCAGTGCATCTCGGGCCCGGCCCCCGACGGGACGGCATGCCGCCCGACGAACGTCCATGACAAGTGCGCAGGGCAGTGCGTCAGCGGAGCGTGTCAGCTGGTCGACGCGAACATGCGCTGCAACTACGGTCGGCAGGGGCAGAACTGCACCTTCCAGACCTGCAGCTCGACCCTGGCGACGAAGTGCGAGCTTTCGAATCTGCAGCAAGGCGTGAAGTGCGGCAACGGGACCTGCAACAGCGTCGGCAGCTGTGGGCCGGAGCCGGACGGGGGTGGTGGTACTGACGGCGGTGGCGGGACGGGCGGCAGCGGCACGGGTGGAACCGGCGGCAGCGGCACGGGTGGAACCGGCGGCAGCGGCACGGGTGGAACCGGCGGCAGCGGCACCGGTGGCACGGGCGGCAGCGGCACCGGTGGCACGGGCGGCGCAGCCGGCAGTGGTGGTACGGGTGGTAGCGGCACCGGAGGAACCGGCGGCAGCGGCACGGGCGGCAGCGGCACTGGTGGCACGGGCGGCAGCGGCGGCACGGGCGGCAGCGGGACGGGTGGAACCGGGGGCAGTGGCACCGGCGGAACCGGGGGCAGCGGCACCGGCGGAACCGGGGGCAGCGGAACCGGCGGAACCGGCGGCAGCGGCACCGGCGGCAGCGGCACCGGTGGAACCGGCGGCAGCGGCACCGGTGGAACCGGGGGCAGCGGCACCGGCGGAACCGGCGGCAGCGGCACCGGTGGAACCGGCGGCAGCGGCACCGGTGGAACCGGCGGCAGCGGCACCGGTGGAACCGGCGGCAGCGGCACGGGTGGAACCGGCGGTGGCGTCTCGGGAAGCGGTGGCTCGGCCGGTGCCGCGGGGAGCGCCGGCAGCGGCGGTTCGGGCGGTAGTGGCACCGGCGGCAAGAAGGGCCTGGACGGGATCGTCGAGGGCGGCGGTTGCGATTGCAGTGTGCCGTCGTCGCGCGGGCCGGGCAGCGCCCTGGGGCTCGCACTCGTAGGTCTCGGACTTTCCGTGGCGCGTCGTCGCGCCAAGCGCTGATGGGTCCCCTCTCTCTCCGGCTCTGATCCCTCGTTGTCAGTGGGTGGTTCAATGATCCAGAATTTCGTGCGCTCTTGTGTGTTCGCGACCGTGACCTTCGCCGCCATCGCGGCGTCGGCACAGCCCAAGGCGGAAGGGTTCGCTCTCAACCGTTACGAGCCTTCCGATCGGGGCAGCGATTGGTTCGCGAACGAGTCGCTCGACCTGCGCGGCCACTTGCGCGGGGCTGCCGGCCTGGTGCTCGACTACGGCCACAAGCCTCTGGTCATCTACGACCTCGACGGCGACGAGCGCTCGACCATCGTCGAAAACCAGCTGTTCGGCCACGTGGGCGGGGCAATCGTGCTGAGCGACATGATCCGCGTCGGCCTCGACCTTCCAGTCGCGCTCTGGCAGTCGGGCGACGGCGGCAGCACGGCGACCCAGACCTTCGAGTCGTCGAATGCCACGACCCTGGGCGATGCTCGGCTCAGCGGTAACGTCCGACTGCTCGGCCAGTATCGCGAGCCGTTCACGCTGGCCGCGGGCCTCTGGCTGCATGTGCCCACCGGCTCACGCGACGCATTCACCGGAGACGGCAACGTGCGCGTGCATCCCCAGCTGATGGCCGCCGGCGACGTCGGCATGTTCACCTACGCGGCCCGGGCCGGCGTGAACGTGCGCGGCAACTCCGACGACTTCGCCGGCAGCCCCACGGGCACCGAGGTGGCCTTTGCGGGCGCGGCGGGCGTGCGCCTGCTCGAGGGAAAGATCACGCTGGGGCCCGAGTTCTTCGGGTCGACGGTGGTGACGGACGCCGACGCGTTCTTCAAACGCCGCACCTCGCCCTTCGAGGTCGTGTTCGGTGGGCACTTCCAGGCTGCCAAGCAGGTCAAGGTCGGCGTCGGCGTGGGCCCGGGCATGACCCGCGCGTTCGGTACACCCCAGCTCCGCATGCTGGCCGGTGTCGAATGGGTCGAGCCCGCGCCGGAGAAGAAGGCTCCGCCGCCTCCGGCGGATCGCGACGGCGACGGGATCTACGATCGAGAGGACGCGTGCCCGGACGTGCCCGGGGTGCGCACGGACGATCCGAAGACCAACGGGTGCCCGCCGCCTTCGGACCGCGACAAGGACACGATCATCGATCCGGAGGACGCGTGCCCGGACGTGCCCGGGGTGCGCACGGACGATCCGAAGACCAACGGGTGCCCGCCGCCTTCGGACCGCGACAAGGACACGATCATCGATCCGGAAGACGCGTGCCCGGACGAGCCCGGTGTGAAGACCGACGATCCGAAGACCAATGGTTGCCCGGCGCCCAAAGATACCGACGGCGACGGCATCCTCGATCCGGTCGATGCGTGTCCCGACGTGGCCGGCCCGGCCAACGACGACCCCAAGAAGCACGGCTGCCCGGTGGCGCGGGTCGAGAAGGGGCAGATCCGCATCCTCGAGCAGGTGCAGTTTGCCTACAACAGCGATCGGATCCTGAAAGCCAGCGACTACATCCTGGAAGCGGTGAAGAAGGTCCTGGAGGAGCACGCGCAGATCAAGCAGGTCGAGGTCCAGGGTCACACGGACAACAAGGGCGGCGACCAGTTCAACCTGGGCCTGTCCAAGCGCCGTGCGGCATCGGTGATGAAGTGGCTCACCAGCCGAGGCATCGACAAGAAGCGCCTGAAGTCCCAGGGCTTCGGCAAGAAGCAGCCGATCGACACCAACGATACCGAGGAGGGGCGCGCGAACAATCGGCGCGTCGAGTTCCACATCTTGGAGCAGGACAAGCCCGCGAACTGAGCTTCAGCCGCGGCGCCGCGGGGCGCGCCGGCGGGCGAAGGCCCAGGCGCCGGCGACCAGCAGCCACGCGGTGTTGCTGCTCGCGCGACGCGGCAGGTGACACGCGCAGCCGCCGGCCACGTCATCGTCGCCCGCAACGGGCTCGGCCGAGGCCCCTCCGCTCGGGGCCAGGCCGCCCGCGCCGCTCGAGCCGCCGGCTGCGGCCGAGCCAGCCGCGCCCGCGTTGCCGCCCGCCCCGCCGGTGCCTGCACCGGCGCTGCCGCCCGCTGCGCCGCCGCCGCCGCTGCCTCCGGCCCCGCCGCTCGCGCCGCCGCTACCCCCGCTGCCGCCCGTTCCGGTCGAGAAGCAGCCCGACGGATTGACGCTGCGCTTGTTCGCGCAGTCGGTGGGGGACGCGCAACTCGGCTCGGGCAAGTCGGGTGGCGCGCCGGACCCGCCGACGGTGGCGGGGTTCGGGTAGGCCAGCTTCACGCTGGGCCAGTACGCCGGGGTGCCGCTCGGGTACTCGACCCGACCGAAGACCTTCTCTTGATACGGCGCCGCGCCGCCGACCTTCGGGTTCCAGACCCCGCGGCTCGAGCTGTAGGTCGGGTTGGATGGGTTGTTCGAGTAGGCGAGGCCGTTGTACGCCCACACTGCCGTGTACCAGTGCTCGACGATGCTGGGCTGGTTGTCGCCCACGCACTTGGTGGCGCGCCACTTGCCGGCCAAGATCGACGCGCCCGTCGCCAGGTTGTAGATCGGCTCGGCGGCCACGCGCTTTCGGTCGAACCCCGGGGTCTCGCCCTTGTGCATGCCGCTGGTGACTTGCCCCACGCCGTAGCCGCAGTCGAACGAGATGATGGTTCGCGACGCGCCGCCGACCTGGTCGGCGGGTTGATCGGGCACGCAGAACTGGGTCCAGCCGCTCTCGGCCATGGCAATCGCCTTCAAGAGCTCGCAGGGGAAGCGCGCCGGGACGTCGTGATTCGCCTCGGGCTTGCCGCAGCCCTGACCGATGTCTGCGACCGCCGGCCCCTGGCTGCCCCAGGCCACCGGGCCCTTCGCCACCAGGTCGAAGATCGACTGCCACTCGGTCGGCGTGGGGTTCGTGCCCGGGGCCGCCTCGACCCCGCAGTTGTGCGAGTTCGCCGAGCTCGACAGGGTGTAGCTGGGGCAATAGGCGAAGGCCGCGCTGGGCACGAGCATCAGCCCTGCCGCGGTGGCGATGGCTCGCCGCCTCATGGCAAGAACCCCACGACGCTCAGCCGATGCCCGGGCGCTGCCGGCACGGGCGTGGCGTGTGCGCCCTCGGCGTCGGTCACGAACACCTGCGCGAAGTCGCCGGGGGTTCGATGGGTCAGCGCGACGTATTTCCCGCCGGCGCTCACCGCAGACACCTCGTCGAAGCCCGCCCCCAGCGGCCGACGGGGCCCGCGTCCGCCGAGCGTCACCGCGCCCCGCCCGTCGTTGACCAGCACGCCGCCGGTGGGCCACACGCTGGGCGTCACCCCCATGCCGTCGGCACTGGCAATTGACTCGCGCTTCGCGCTGTCGATGGACACCCGCTCGACCCCCCAGCCCGACGCTGCCAGGTTGGCATACACCAGCGAGCGCGAGGCCACGTCGACCGAGAAGTCTCGCGCCTGGGCCACGATGGGCTGAGCCAGCACGCGCACGCTGCCGCTGTCGATGCCGACCGCAATCAGATCCGCGCCCTGTTGCGAGACGCGGTACACGAACACTTCGCCGTCGAGCACCCCGGCGATGTGGGTGATGTAGCCCGAGAATGCGTGCACCGTGCGGATCGGCGCGCCTTCCGGATCGACCTCGTCGATGCGCAATGCGTCGGTGCGCAGCGCCCCGCTCGGGGACGCTGCCGGATCGAGCTCGGGCCCCGGCGTGCCGCGCTGAACCAGCACGCGCCCGGACGGCAGCACCCACGGTCGGGTCGCGTGCACGCAGCCTTCGGCCAGCACCCGGAGCTCAGCACCCGAGCCCATCGAGAAGAGCCAAGCGCCGAACGAAGGATCGCGTCGGCGCTCCATGTCCGCGACGACCACGGCCCGCTCGCCGCCCGGCAAGAGCGCGCCGCGGACTTCGCCGTCGGGCGCGTGCGGCAGGCGGGCGACCACCTGGGGCGCCAGTGGTGACCCGGGCCGCGTCCGAAGCAAGCTGCTCTCGGTGCTGCCGGGCGCGGTGGCCAAGAGCACGAGCTGCGGCAGCGGCGCGGCGGTGGCTGCCTGCGCGGTGGCGGCCGGCTGCGGCTCGGCGGCCCGCTCGCCGGGGGTCGCGTCGCAGGCCAGGGCGCTGCACGCCAGCACAAGCCCGAGAGTGAGGCGCATGACGACGGAGAAAGATAGCACCCGGAGCGCCCACGGGTCACGGTAGAATGCGGCGCTTTCGGACAATGGCCTACCTCGCGGTCCTCGCCAAGCTCGACGCCGAGCGCAAGCGCACCTTCGGGGCCGTGGCCACCGTCTCGCGGCTGGAGCTTGCCCAGTTCGACAAGGTCGAGGCGGTGCTGACCTGGCTCGAGGCGCACGAGCCCAAGGTGGTGGTGTTCGACGCCGCCGTGGTGCAGGCCGAGAAACTCTGCCGAAAGGTGCGCTCGAAGAAGAACCTGGCGAGCGTGCCGATCATCGCCATCGCGGAAGAGCCGACCGACGCCCTGGTCGAGCGCCTGTACGCGCAGGGCGCCGACGACGTCATCCCGAGCGCGCTCGGCGCTTCGCTGGTCGCGCGCCTCAAGGCGCTGCCCGACCGCGAGACCCTGACCCAGGCGACTCATGGAATTGCCGTGGTCGCGGACAAGGACCACGGTCGCTGTGACGTGATCGGACGCGTGCTGATGAACGCGGGGTACGACGTGAAGTTCGCCCTCGACGACGTCGCGCTGCGCTACTACACGCAGCAGAACAAGCCGCGCTTGGTGGTGGTCAGCGCAGAGCTGGGGGACACCCGCAAGTTCGTGGAAGAGGCCCAGAAGAAGGGCCTCGACGCCGCCTGGGTCGTGATGGCGTCGCGCCGTGACCTGGTCAAACACGCCGAGTTGCTCGAGGGCATCGACCGGCTCACGGTGGTCGCCAGCAGCACGCCGCCCGAGAACGTGCTGTTCACCTCGAACGAGCTGTTGCGGCAAGGCGGCCCGCCCAGCCGCGAGCACGAGCGCGTGCTGTACGGCACCATCGTTTCGTACAAGCCCGCCGGCGGCGACCAGCACGATGTCGGTTTCACCTACAACATCAGCTCGGGCGGGCTCTATGTCCGCACGCTCTCGCCCCCCGAGGACTCGCTGGTGTGGCTCGAGCTTCGCCCGCCCCGCGGCAAGCGAAGGGTGTGCTTCGAGGCCAAGGTGGTGTGGCGGCGACCGTACGATCCGGCGTCGGGGGCCGCGGTGCCCCCCGGCTTCGGCGTGATCCTCACCGACGGACTGGGGTCGAGCGTCGAGCTGTGGAAGACGCAGGTCGAGGCGTTCGTGCGCTCCACGCGGCGCGGACCCGCCGCCGTCGCGCGGCTGCTCGACCAGACGCTGTCCGATCCGCGGGCGAGCCAGCCGGAGCTCGATCGCCCGAGCGAATCGCACATCGCAGCGATCCCGGTGTCGCTTCCGCCGCAGGCGCTCGAGCTGGCTCAGGCGGCAGTGCCCGCACCTGCGCCTGCCGCGGTCCCGGTGATCGAGCCGCTTGCCGAGCTCGAGCCACCTGCCGAGCCCGAGCCGCCTGCCGTGGTCGAGCCAGCCCCCGAGCCCGAGCTCCCCCAGGCCGCAGCCGAGGCTCCAGCGATCCCCGCGCTCGCGGCGCCCGCTGTCGTGCCGCCCCCCCGCCGCAGCTCCACGCTCGCCTGGGTCGCGCTCGCAGCGCTGCTGCTCGTGGCCGCAGCCACCGCCCTGGTCTTGCTCGAGCTCGGGCCCTTCGCCAAACCCAAGGCCGGGGTCGCGATCAGCGTGCCCGCGACCTCGGTGCGGACCACGCCGTCACCAGCGTCGTCGCCCATCGCGCCGTCGCCGTCGGCGCCGCTGCCCGCGCCCAGCGTGTCGGCGGCGCCTGTTGCGGTCGACGCTGCAGCGGCCGCCGCGGCCGACCCTGGCGACGGCTCCGAGCTGAGCTGGGACGAGGGCTATCTCGCGGTGCGGTCGGCGGCGAACGTGGACGTGTATGCCACCGGCTTCAAGCTGGGCCCCACCAACCGCAAGAACAAGTCCAAGTGCGGGCTGAAGTTCGTGCGGCTGGGGGAGAAAGACCCCCCGCGCTGGCTGACCGCGGGCCGCACGGTCGACGTGAAGTGCAGGGCTACGACCGAGCTCGAGCTGACTCCGGACTGAGCCCGGCGATCACGCGCAGCATGTCCTCGGGGACCTCGGCGGAAAAGCGCACCTCTGCCTCGGTGCGCGGATGCACGAAGCCCAGCTCCCGGGCATGCAGCATCAGCCGGGGCGCGTCGATGCGCGGCCCCGCGGCGCCGCGCACGTAGACCCGCTCGCCCACCAGCGGGTGACCCGCCTCGGAGAGGTGAATGCGGATCTGGTGCGTGCGGCCGGTCTCGAGCCGGCACTCGACCAGCGTTGCGCCCACGAACCGCTCGAGCACCGAAACGTGCGTGACCGCCGGCTGACCGAGCTTCGGGTTGTCGGTCGACCCGCGCAGCCCGTCTCCGCGGTCCTCGACCAGGCGCGAGCGGAGCGTGCCCGCCGGGCAATCGCCATGCACGAGCGCCACGTAGCGGCGATGCACGCTGTGCACCCGCAGCTGCTGCTTCAGGTGGCGCTTGGCGGGCAGGGTGCGCGCGAACATCACCAGGCCGCTGGTCTCTTTGTCCAGCCGGTGCACCACCCCCAGCGGGGGCTGCGCGCGACCGTCGCGTCGAACCAGATCGCGCCTTACCCGATCGATCAGCGTGCCCTGCTCGCCGGGTTCGAAGGGCACGGTGCTGATGCCGGCGAGCTTGTCCACCACGACCACGTCGCGATCGGCGTGGACGATGCGACTGTCGGCCGAGTCGCGGTTCGGTCGGGGTGCGGCCAGCCTGAGCTCGACGCGCTGCCCCGCCGAGACGGTCGCACCGATGTCGGTGACCACTCGCCCGTCGAGACGGACCTTCCCGGTCTCGATCGCCCGCCGCACGCGGGACCAAGCGCACCCCGGGCAGGCGTCGCGCACCGCGCGATCCAGCCGCTGCCCGTCGGCCACGGCGGCCACCACGAAGTCGGCGTCGGTGAGCTCGGCGGAGGTCACGGGTCGTTCTGCGGCGCTCCGAGCATGGCCCACAGGGTCGCACGCGAGAGCGGCCCGGCAGAAGGACAAAAGCGCTAAGATGCGCCGCGCCCGGGCCCCCGCCCAGGCGCGCGAACGGAGAAGTCACCGATGATCGAATGGGGCGAGCAACACCTGGCCATCCGCGATGCGTTTCGTCGCTTCGTCGACGCCGAGATCAAACCGCGGCGTGAAGAGCTGGAGCACGGCGACACGCCGCCGTACGAGGTGCTCCGGAAGATGTTCGCCACCTTCGGTCTGCGCGACATGTCGCTGATGCGCTACGAGGCCGATCTGGCCAAGGCCGACAAGGCTGCCGACGGCAGCGACGAGAAGGTGGGCAAGGCGAACCCCATGGCGGGCGAGATGGCCGCGATGCAGATGATCCCGATCATCGAGCTGTCGCGGCACAGCCCGGGAATGGTCACAGCGCTGGGCGTCAGCGCGGGCCTGACCGCCGGCACCATCATGAGCCGCGGCACCCGCGCTCAGAAAGAGCGCTGGGCGAAGGACCTGCTCACCCTGGACACGATTGGCGCCTGGGCCATCACCGAGCCGGGCTCGGGCTCGGACGCGTTCGGGCAGATGAAGGCCAGCGCGCGCCGCGTCGAGGGCGGCTACGTGCTGAACGGCAACAAGACGTTCATCACCAACGGGCCCTGGGCCGACACCATCGTGTTCATCTGCAAGCTCGACGAGGGCAACGACCCGAAGGATCGCAAGGTGCTGTCGTTCGTGCTCGAGAAGGGCATGAAGGGTCTCGACCAGACCAAGCCGTTCCGCAAGATGGGGATGCACAGCTCGCCCACCGGGGAGCTCTTCTTGAGCGACGTGTTCGTCGAGAAGGACCGCCTCTTGGGTGAGACCGAAGAGGTCTCGTATCGCACCGGGGCCAAGGACACCTTCAAGTCCGAGCGCACCGGCGTGGTGGCCATGGCGCTGGGCATCGTGCAGCAGTGCCTCGACCTGTCGGTCGAGTACGCCAAGACCCGCGTCCAGTTCGGACGCCCCATCGGCGACTTTCAGCTGATTCAGCTCAAGCTGGCCAAGATGGAAGTGGCGCGCATGAACATCCAGAACCTGGTGTTCCGGATCATCGAGCTGGCCGGTGCGGGCAAGGCCATGACGCTGGCCGAGGCGTCGGCCTGCAAGCTGTACTGCGCCCAGACGGCGACGGAGGTGGCGCTGGAAGCGGTGCAGCTCTTCGGCGGCAACGGCTACACCGCGGAGTACCCGGTGGAGCAGCTGGCGCGCGACGCGAAGGTGCTGCAGATCTACGGCGGCACCGACGAGATCCAGATTTCGCAGATTGCGCGCAGCTTGCTCGGGTGACGCGCGGGGGTCATCCCCCGCCATGCGCGTCGGCAGACCAGCCGGCGCTGACGCTTGCGGTCGTGCTCGGTCGCGGCGCCTCACTGCGATGGGTGCGGAGCGTCGCCGTCGTCGACGCCGGGCCGGATGATGCGGCGCGGCTCGGCGGGCAATAGCCCGAGCTCGTAGGACGTCCGGCGCGCGGCGGCGCCGTCGAGGAAAGGCGCGATCTCGATGGGGAAGCCGCAGGCGCAGCCGACGCACCCTTGCACGCGCGGGGTCAAGCGGCGAATCGCGGCGATGGTGCGGTCATCGGCGGGCGAGTTCTGGGCGCGCTCGATCAGGAACATGGCGGCGAACACGCGCCCGCTGGGACTTCGGCTGCGCAGAACGTTGCGCAGGATGTCGAAGCGCCCGGCGTCCGCCAGCAGGCGCGCGGCCGCATGCCCTTCCGTCTCGGCTGCCGTGATCCCCGCGCGGACGGCGAACTCCGTCGGTATCCGCGCGTTGGTGAGCAGTCGGTACCCGGTTTCCAACGCCTCAGGGACATCGACTGCGGGCGCCGGGCCGAGCATCTCCACGCGGTACGCTTCGGCCTGTGCGACGACCGCGGAGTTCTCGCCATCGGCTTCGAGGCCGCGCGGCGTGAAGCGAAGGCGGACGAGCTCGCGCGCGTAGTCTTCAGTCGCATCCCGCGGCAGATCGCCCCTGCAGTGCGCTCGCCAGCGCATGGTCCTCGAGCGGAAGGTCTCGCCGGACACGTCGCACGAGAGCCAGCCGCCGGGGACGCTCAACCGTTCGTCGGACACGTCCAGGTCGGGAACCTTGGTATGGAGGTCGGCAATGGCTAGACCTTGCTCGAGCTCGTCGGGAGTGAGCGCGCCGTCCGATCCGTCCGGGCGGGGCGGGACGAGGTGTCGCGCCGCAGCGATCACGTCGTCCGACTGCAGCGCTGCCTCGAGCCGCCGGATCAGCACGAAGTCGCGCGCCATGTATCGCGCCCTGGTGAAAGCAACACCTCGGGCCTCGAGCTCGCGCTGGATCACGAGTCGCTCATCCTCGTCGCTGCGCTGACCACACGGGGAGCGCAGGGTGGCGAGCACCAGCCCCAGGCACAGGACGGCCAACACCGACCAGGCAGCACGCGCACGGCGTGTCGCTGGCCTTGGCCCCTCGCGCATCACAGTGAGTCCCACCCGTTCGACCGATCTTGCCGTCACGGCTGACATGGCGCAAGCGCCGGTGCGGATCCTCCAGCGGTGCGCCCGCCAACGCGGGGGCGGTGACAGCGGCGGTGCCCGTGGCGGGATCTGTCCCCCGTCGGAGCCGCTTCGGAACACCCGGCGGGGTGGGACTTCCCAGGAGCCGCTTCGGAACACCCGACGGGGTGGTCGTCAAAGAGCGAGGCGGCGCGATGGCCTTGATTTCTTGCTACGCGGTGAGCGGCATTGCTGGGTGACGGCGCAGAAGGCGGAGCGGTCCAGCGGTGGCGGTGAGCGTGGCGAGGAGGAACTCGCGCATCACCACACGCAAAGGCCGGGTGCGCTGTTCTTCGCTGCGCAGCGTCACGCCCCGGCAGAGCACGGTAGGCTCGAGACGAAGTAGCGGTCCTTGCCCAACCCGATGCCGCATCGCGCGGTCCCGAGCTCCGCCCACGCAGCGCTGCTCGACCACTGCGCCGACTCGCAGCTGCGACGCTCAAGCCAAGACCGCCAATGCGGCCCGAAGCAGCGGCTCGACGTCGAGGTCGACGCCTTCGTTTCGCACCCGCGCGACGGCCTGCTTCGCTTGTTTCGAGCGGAAGCCCAGGTTCGTCAGCGCGGACAGCACCTTGGAGCACGCCCGGTCTTCGGCCTGCTTCTTCGCGATGTGCGTTTCGCCGAAGACCTCTCGCGCGCGATGAGCGTTGTGAGCCTTGCAGAGCAAAGCGAGGTTATCGACCGTGGGCGGCCCTCCACGGGCGAAGGGCTGCTTGTGCTCGAGGGTGATGTAGCGCTTCTCGCTGCACCGATGACCGTGCTCGTCGACGAAGGTGCACTGGAAGCTGTCGCGCTCCCAGCTTGATTCTGCGTTCAACGCCAGCCGTCCGGTTGGCCGCCTGCGACTGCTCCCACGGGCGAGCGAAATCAACCGGCCCGGCCGGACGGTCTATTTCGACCGGCACGTGTCGTGACCC
>Ga0138256_10000356_pt1 | contig 51499 bp, 46 predicted proteins | sample KNB2016incub_MG_FD_105486 | JGI IMG/M metagenome (GOLD analysis project Ga0138256, IMG submission 105486) | Active sludge microbial communities from wastewater in Klosterneuburg, Austria - KNB2014incub_MG | ecosystem: Engineered > WWTP > Activated sludge > Unclassified | place: Austria...
ACAAGGCACGTTCTACATACAACGCTCTACGCAAGGCTTTACGGCCGTGCAGTTCGGGCTTGCGGGAGACAAGCCGACCACAGCCGATTTTGACGGCGACGGCAAGGCGGACATCGCCGTGTATCGGCCCTCGACGGGCGTCTGGTACAGATTCAATTCGTCGAACGGAGCTTTTTGGGCAGCACAATTCGGTGCCGCGGGCGACAAGGTCGTACCGGCAGATTATACGGGCGACGGCAAGACGGACTTGGCGGTCTATCGGCCCTCGACGGGCTTCTGGTATGTCCTAAGAAGCGAGAATGACACGGCTTACGGCGCTCCGTTCGGCGTCTCGACCGACATCCCCGCCGCAGGCGATTACGACGGTGACGGCAAGGCCGACTTCGCCGTTTACCGCCCCAACGCACAAGGCCTGTTCTACATACTCGGATCGAGCGCCGGATTCTCTGTCGTCCCCTTCGGCCTCGCAGGCGACGTCCCCGCCCCAAGCTCGTATGTGCAGTAGTGAATTGAGAGCAGTGAGCGGTGAGCGGTGAGCGGCGAGCGGTGAGCGGTGAGCGGTGAGCGGTGAGCGGTGAGCGGTGAGCGGTGAGCGGTGAACTGCGGACGATCATTATCTGCGTCCATCAGCGTTTAATTCGCGGGCCTCAGTCCGCTTGCACGCTCTTGTCATTTCTACATTCGCGTTCATTTGCGTCATTCGCGGTTCTCTTCCGGGCCTCAGTCCGCTTGCGGACGGCAGATTTAAGCTACACGCGTCAGCGTGTAGAAACCGACGAATACACCGCCCCTAGCCCGCCTCGCGGGCGACAGAAGCTCCGGTCGTCCCCTGCGCCCTTTGCGGGTTTCGCTCTGCGCCCTTTGCGGGTTTCGCTTTTTGGTTTAACCGCAAAGCTCGCAAAGTTGAAGACGCAAAGTTCGCAAAGACGCTTCCGCGAGATCACCGCCGCCGACATATTCGATTCGCTCCGAAACACATCCGCTCTTATCAATTCTACATTCGCGTTCATATGCGTCATTCGCGGTTCTCTTCCGGGTTTTAAGTCCGTTTGCGGACGGGAGATTTGGCCTTTGCACACTCCCTACCGGTCGCGTTTTCGCCTCGACGGTTCATCCGAATGGACGTATTCGCCGCCTTAACGGATTCTCTGCGGCACCGCGTCTCTGACGGAAACTCTTCACAGACAAAAACCGTGGATGGACCGGAAGAGAAATGAAAAAAGGCGACCGATCGGCCGCCTTTTTTGCTTGAGTTGACGTTATAAGATCAGATGTTGAGGACATCGACGAGTTCCTGGACGGCGGCGGCGGATTTATGGAGTGCCGCACGTTCGTCGTTCGAGAGGCTGATCTCGATGATCTGTTCGACGCCGTTCTTGCCGAGTTTCACGGGGACGCCGACAAAGAGATTGCTGACGCCGTATTCGCCTTCGAGGAAGACGGCGCAAGGCAGGATCTTCTTTTTGTCCTTGAGGATCGCTTCGCACATTTCGACGGCGCCGAGACTCGGCGCGTAAAATGCGGACCCTGTTTTCAAAAGCCCGACGATCTCGGCACCGCCGTTCGCGGTTCGCGTGATGATCGCATCGAGGCGGTCTTTCGGGATGAGTTCGGTGATCGGGATGCCTGCAACGGTCGAATATCGCGGTAGCGGAACCATCGTATCGCCGTGGCCGCCGAGCACGAAGCAAGTTACGTTTTCGACGGAAACATTGAGTTCCTCGGCGACGAAGCAACGCATACGCGCACTATCGAGTACGCCGGCCATTCCCATTACGCGATTCTTCGGAAAACCCGAACGGCGGAACGCGACCTGCGCCATTGCATCCAGCGGATTCGAGACGACGATAATGAACGCGTTCGGCGAATATTTCGCGATCTGTTCGGTCACGGCGCCGACGATCTCGGAGTTCGTTTTGAGCAGATCGTCACGGCTCATACCCGGCTTGCGCGGGAGGCCTGCAGTGATGATCACGACGTCGGAATCGGCCGTCGCGTCATAAGAATTGCTTCCGACGAGCTTTACGTCAAAACCGTCGATCGGTGCCGCCTGAGCGAGATCGAGCGTTTTTCCCTGCGGCGTCCCTTCGATGATATCGACAAGAACGACGTCGGCGAGTTCCTTGCTCGCGATCCAATGTGCGGCGGTCGCACCGACGTTTCCCGCACCTACGACAGTAACTTTATTTCTTCCAGCCATTATTTAACCTTCCTGTTTGAGATAGTGTTGTTTGATAAAAACCCTATTTTCTCATAATGGAAGTATCAACGCCAAAAAGGCGTTAGCGATGCACGCGCGCAAAAACAGAAAAAGCCCGCCGTGCTCTCCCCTTCACGACGGGCCTTTCCTAATATGGCCGAACGGTTCTCGCCAACGGCCAACCTCAATAATCCAAAACCGGTAAGATCAGGTCTTCTTTCAATTCGATCACGAAAGTTTGATCCTTTTTGATCCGCACATCGTTGCCACGCTGCAAGAGAGCCGTTCCGGTGCTTAATCCGGCGCCAACACCGGCTCCGATGAGCGCACCGCTACTGTCGCCTGCGGCAAAACCGATAAGGGCTCCGACAGCGGTTCCGCCGACGATGCTTGCGGCTCTGAGCAACTTCGTGGAATCGGCCCCGAACTTCGTCAAGACCCGTGTCGAAACGGTGCGTCGAACGTCAACGCCAACGAGCATATACTCGATCGCGAACTTGAGCTCGCCGTCGCGCCCGCCGATCTTTGCCTTCTCGGCAGCGGTAATTCTGCCTTCGAACGAAGTTCCTTCAGGCAGAACGATCTCGCCGTCGCGTCGGACCGGTTCAGCGACCTTCGCGATGAACGTATCGCCCACGCTCGAAACTCCCGTTCTAAGCTCCGCTCCGAGCTTGAGCTTGATCTTCGTGCCGGCAGGCAACCGATAGAGCGAATTCGACTGTGCGTATAAAAAACCTGTACTTGCAAAGATCAAAACCAGTGGAAATATGCGTGTTAAGGGAGCGATGGCTCTTTTCATTCGACCTCCGTCTTTTGTCAAGATTCCGGGCCGAAATCAAAACCGCTAGTTCCGGCGTGAGTAATTGCAAAGGGTATGCCAAGAACCTTAGATGCTCGAAAATCGAAGAATGATGCGACGAAAGGCCAAATTTTGTGCGCTTCTGCGTCCCTCAGCAGACGAAATGGTTCATTTCCGACACACGAAGTGCACGAAATCAGCTAAAAAAGGGCGAGATCGCCGGATTGGGCCGCCTCAGGTCCTTCGGGCACACTGTCAAACGCCAAGCGGGAGGATCAAGGAGCCTAGCGAAATCGAGAGTTACCTACCCAACTACCTATCCATAGCACTTTGGCGAAAATATTAAAGGCTTACCCAAAACCAGGATAAGCCCGTAATTATTTCATCAAAACAAGTTAAAGGTGGTACTGGGGACGGGAATCGAACCCGTACGTCCCTAAGGACACAGGATTTTAAGTCCTGGGCGTCTACCAATTCCGCCACCCCAGCACGGCTTTGAGATTAACATTTACCTCGCGAAAGGTTCAATTTAGAGGCGGGCTTCTTAGGCAGACCAAACGTGGAAACCCGACAGATAGCTAGGGTGATGACGGAAAGCAAGTCCCGCGGCGCTGCAAATAGACGACAACTGCCGAGGTGTCTCTCTTATCGCCGATCGGAAACCAAAAGAGCATCGGCGGCGTAACCGCCCAAGAATCTTCTAGCAGACGACGGCGAAGGCAATTTCGCCGGTCGGCGAGTAACTCAGTCCTTGATTAGGCGTTGAGTGTAACGCCCTTGCTGACGCGCGGGCTTCTGCCATGAGGAACTCGGACGTGGGCGCTCGTAGGTTCGGACGGGCGGAGGTTTGACCTATAATCGTACTTGGGTTCGAAACCGCACAAACTTGGCGGCGATCGTGCAAAATTCGGACGCAAAAGGAGGAATTCAACAACAATGGCAGAAGAGATAATTACGATCCCGACGGAGAACGGTGAAACGAGTGCATATCTTGCGCGGCCGGAGAGTCCGAACGGCAAGGCGGTCATCGTCATACAGGAATATTGGGGCCTGAACGACCATATTCGCGACATCGCGCGCCGTTACGCAAGCGAGGGGTTTCTCGCCGCTGCACCCGATCTTTATCGCGGAAAGACGGCAGAGACTCCCGCGGCGGCGGCAAAGCTGATGAGCGAACTCAAGCTCGATGAAGGGGTCGCGACGATCCGCGCGACTGTGAATGAATTGCGTCGAACGAACGGCTTGGATCATTTCGGGATAACGGGTTTCTGTATGGGCGGGACGTACGCTCTGCGGGCCGCGTGCCTTGTCGAAGGGATCAGTGCCGCCGTGCCGTTCTACGGCGATATTCCGGAGGAACCTGTATTGAAACGGCTCCGCGTACCGACGATCTTTATCTCGGCGACGAAAGACGGATGGATCAATACCGAGAAGGTCAGTTTCCTCGAGGATGCCGCCGAGCGGTACGAACTGCCGGTCGAGAGCGTAAAATACGAAGCTGACCACGCGTTCTTTAACGATACGCGGCCGGAAGTGTATGTCGCCGAAGCTGCACAGGACGCGTGGGCGCTGGCTGTCGGATTTTTTGAGGATAAGTTATAGTGCGAAGCCGCTTCTTGAAACGCCCGAGGATAGCGCCGGCTGAGCGCCGCCACGCAGCCTCGGGATGCTCTTTCGCCGCTCTTTCTCAAGATACATTTTCGCGTCGGCTCGTTCGATCGCATTCTCGAGACGATCGAGATCTTGGAAATTCTCAAAGGCACGGGACACGCCGATCGTCATCGGGAATCTTAGGCCGTCAAGCGAAACGTCTGTAAGAAGCCCGTCGATGCGTGCCATTCTTTCGCTTGCGAGTTCGCAATCGAGGCCGATCATCAGGACGAAGAACTCGTCGCCGCCCCAGCGGAAAATAAGATCCTCCGCACGTATGATATCGCGTATCGCACGCACAAGAGCTCTGATCGCGGCGTCGCCGACCGGATGGCCGTACGCGTCGTTAATGTCCTTTAGATCGTCCACGTCAAAGAAGCCGACGCAGCCGTGGACGCTGCCTTCGTCCTCGCCTTTCTGCCGCAGATATCCGTGGAAGGCGTGCCGGTTAAGGGCAGCGGTGAGCGGATCGACGTGAACGAGTTCTTTTAGCTGGGCGTGTGCGACAGTAAGTTCAGCATTCGCCTGCTTTGCGTCCGAAAGCACGCGTTCGAGCAAGACGATCACTGTTCCGAATCCCAGCAGATTCTGGAGAATGAAGTCAAAGAGCGGTCCCGATGGGACGAGGTCGATGGCGATCAAGGTATTGGCTCCAACGAGCGAGACGATGAAAGATTGAATGCAGTTCACCGTCAGCAGTCCGATCGCGACCAGCATTACGTGCCAGCCAAGCGTTCGGACGCGCGTACGCCAAAGGATCGCATACGAGCTAGCGAAAAAGATCGCCATCACGAGGACGTGAATGTTGAGGAGAAATGCGAGATCGTCGGAGAGGAATGGAAGAATGAAGCCGAAAATGATGAACGGAATGATCGCGAACTCATAATGAGACCGCATCCTTTCGTTTCTAGCGAGGCTGTAACAGCCCGCGGCAAGCAGAAACCCGAAGAGATATTGAGTAACGAAATAGAGGCCGAGAAGTTGGAAGAGAGACGATTCACCGCCGATGATGCGGAGACAGATCAGGCCGAAGCACAGTATGCACCATGCGTTCGCCCAATAGCTGAGAGCAACTATCTTCAAGGAGCGACGCAGGAACAACGTCAAAAGGGCAATGAGAGCTACCCCGGAAATCTGTACTATCAAGCCAATTTTTTCGTCCATATCAAAGCGTGAGGACCTTAAGGACAGATCGCTAATGGTATTGAGCTGAGAAAAGAGGTTTCTCGCAAAGGGCAAGGACTTGCCCCAATTGATTGTAATACTAAGAAGTCAAATTCGTCCAGCTTTTTTTAACAGAGTTGAAAGTTCTTGTTCATTTGGAAGAGCGGATCTCGCTCCTAAGCGGCGGCATTTGAGGGCGGCAGCAGCGTTCGCGTAGGCCGCAGCGTCTCCGACCGAGGCCTTGGACAGAAGGCCATATAGAAGACCGGCACGAAACGCATCGCCCGCGCCGGTCGTATCGACGCAGCCGCCGGGAACGGCAAATCCCGGGGTTTCGACAAATTTCCCTTCCGCTAAAAGGATCGATCCGGAATCGCCGAGCGTTGCGCACGCGATCTTAAAACCGTATTTTTCGGAAAGAGAAAGGAGTGCGTCGCGAAGCGACTCGACGCCCGTGAGGCGTGCGGGAAAATCTGCCGATGCGACAAAAATATCGACAAGCGGGAGAAGGTTCTCTACGCCGTCAAAAATATTGTCGATGTCGATCGAGACATACGCTCCCGATCCTTTTGCGGCACACGCCATCGCAATGCAGGCTGCGGTGTCGTGCGGCGTGACGTGAAGCACGCGACAATCGCGCGCGGCATCAAGCGGCGCGTCTTCTTCGGAATAGCCGAGCTTTTTGTCGCGTTTCCAGATGACCGTACGTTCGCCCGAGACCTCATCTACGATAATGAACGCGATCTGCGTTGCGGCACCCGGAATGCGTTCGGCGAAACGCGTTTCGACGCCGTCTTCCTCTAGGGACGCGATACCGATATCGGCGGCCGCGTCGTCCCCGAACCGGCCGGCGTACGCCGTCTTAAAACCGAGACGCTGAAGGCCGGCCATCGTGCTTGCGACCTCCCCACCAGCCATTTGCGCGTAATTCGAAAGCTCTACTTTCGAGTTAAATTGCGGATACGACGGGACTTCGATCAGGAAATCTACGGCATTCGTGCCGAATCCGACCGCGTCGTACTTCTTATCTGATGCGAATTGAAATAATGCCATTTCTAATAAATGCCGGTCCCAAAACCCACAACTTCTGCCGATGTTAGTGCGAGTCTTGCAAAAGATATATCGAGCGCGATAGATTGTTTAGCATACCAATTTTTGCCGCGTGTTACGCGGCCGAGAGTTATCATTCATAAGAGGTTGAATTATTTATGCCGACTGCAGTTTGCCCCGAGTGCCATGAAGAAGTTTATATTGATGCCGATTCCGAACAGGGAGACATTGTCCCCTGCGAAGAATGTGGTTCTGACCTTGTCGTCGTCGGACTCGATCCGATCGAGGTCGATCTGCGATCTGAGGATGATGACGAGCGCGAACTCGATGACGACGGCTATGGGGATGGTTTAGGGTACGACAGCGATTCATATTGATCGCGCGGCAAGGCCTTCAATTTTTGGCAAATTGACCGACATCGCAGTTCAAATTGACCGATTCTTGCATCAGACGCTCCGGCTTCGAACTGGTCTGTATATCAGAGCGAGCCTCGAAGAGATCTACACTTAGCCCGCATTTTGTGTCATGGCACGCTTCTTGTATAAAGAGGCACTTTAGGCGCTGGGAACGGCCCCGGCCCGAGTGCCATGCAAGACGCCGAGAAACTATTCAAGGACTCGATACTGAGCCTATCTGCCTGTGCTGTAATTGCCTTTGCGGCGATCGCCGCTGGGCTTCTCGTGTTCGGGGTTACGTTCCTCTTGATCCTGTTCCCTGTCGCCGCCTGCGTCGCCGCGGCGTATAAGATCCACAATACGGGCTTGCAAAAGAGGAGCGAACTCGTCGAGAAGGCAAATCTGCTCAATCAGACGACCGTCGAAGTTCTGGCGACCGCGATCGACGCCCGCGACCAGATCGGCACGGGCCACGTGCGGCGTACGCAGATATATGCGCTGGGGCTTGGGCGGGCGATGGGACTGACGGGCGAGCGTCTCGACGCGCTTCGGTTGGGATCGCTCCTGCACGACATCGGAAAGCTTGCCGTTCCGGATCATATTCTCAGCAAGCCGGATCGACTGACGCCTGCCGAACTAGAAAAGGCGAAAACACACTGCATGATCGGCGCTTCAATCCTCGAAGAGATCGATTTTCCGTATCCTGTCGTTCCGATCGTCCGATATCACCATGAATCCTGGGATGGCGCGGGCTATCCGAGCGGCTTGAAAGGCAACCGCATCCCGCTTGGAGCGCGGATACTCGCTATTGCCGACACATACGACGCGCTCCGAAGCGAAAGGCCGTACCGCAAACCGATGTCGCGCGATGAAGCGCGCGGACATATCGCGAATGCCGCCGGCACACGGTTCGACCCCGAAGCCGTCCACATCTTCTTGAAGAATCTGACAAAATTCGAGGTCGAGATCGCCGCCGCCGGCGTGGATTATCCGAAGGAAGAGAGCAAGTTTCATAAGACGATCGAAGGCAAGAGCTACGTCGAACGCATACAGTCCGCAAACCGTGAGGTTTTCGCGCTGTTCGAGCTCGTTCGTGAATTCGGCGAATCGAACAGCCTCGGAGCGATGCTCGAACTTTTCGCAAAGAAGATCAGCCAACTCGTGCCGACGGACACCTGTGCGATCTTCCTGCTGAACGACGGCCGTGAATACGCCTCGGCCGCGGAGGTTACGGGCCAGAACGCCGATGTATTCCTCTCGAAGCGTGTACGGGTCGGCGAAGGCGCGACCGGCTTCGTGCTGAAGAATCTCGAACCGGTCGTGAATGTAAATCCCGACCTCGATTTCTCGCTCTCGCAGCTTGATCTGATCCAAGAATATCGAACGATGGCGAGCATCCCGCTCGTCTCTGAGAGCGGCCCGGTCGGGGCAGTTTCTATATACACATCGTCGATCGATGCGTATGAGGACGAACACATACGGGTGCTGACGACGGTCGCCGAGATCGCCGCTCGCGCTATCGAGAAGCTGCAAGCCCACGCCCGTACACGTGCGCACGCAATGACGGATCCGATGACCGGTCTGCCGAACGCGCGAAGCCTGCAGATGCAGTTCGAACGCGAAGTGGCGCGTGCTGACCGCAGCAATTCGACCTTCCAGTTGATAATGCTCGACCTCGACGGCTTTAAGCTGGTGAACGACAACTTCGGGCACAAGGTCGGCGATCAGATGCTTCGCGAGGCGGGCGAGGTCATCTATTCGCAGCTTAGAGAATACGATTTCCTTGCCCGCTACGGCGGCGACGAATTCATCGCGATCGTTCCTGAGATGACCGACGATGAGGTCGCAGAACTTTCGGCGCGAATCGAGAACGCGGTGCGTGAATTTCGGCTTGAAGTGAAAGGCAGCAACGAGTATGCGTCGGTCGGTGTGAGCGTCGGCGCCGCAGCATTCCCGCATAGAGGCGAGTCGCTCGATCAGCTTGTCGTTGCCGCGGACCGCGCGATGTATCGCAGAAAGAGCGACCGAAAGAATTTGGAGCTGATGCGCGAGACGCAGGCACCGGAATTCGACCATCTTCGATCCGCTCTTTCGAAACTCCCGACGGCCGCGCCCGGCGGACTGATCGTCGAGTTGGACGAATCGGCGGTTCTGCTCGACTCGGTAAACTAGAAAGCCTGCGAAAATCTGAAATGGATCTGGCCCTGACGCAAACGGTAGTAGGCGTCGGGGCCGGTTGTTTGCGGGATACGAAATTGCGGCGGATTCAGCAGGTAGCCGTAATCAACGCCGAATTCCCCGCCGATCGGCGTCTTTAGGCGAAGCCCAAGCCCGATCGTATTCGTCCAAAGGGCACGTAGATTGGCTTCGAACGCGGTCGAACCGATGGTTTTCGGCGGATTAAAGATATCGCCGACCCGCCTGAATACATTGCCGCCGTCGTAGAAAGGAACCGCGCGTAAAGACTTGGTCAGCGGAATTCGAGCCTCAATATTGACGACCGCGAGGCCGTTGCCGCCAAACGGCAGCGTGAAAGGATCGAGATACACTTGCTTGCCTTCGCTGTTGCGGAATGTGCCTTGCGGAACAACGACCGCACGCGGGCCTGCTTCTTCGAAATCGAATCCGCGCAAAGTCGTCGAACCACCCGCGAAGAAACGCTCGCTGATCGGCAAAATGCCGTCGAGACCCGGAAACTGTGTGTTCGAAAATCGGTTGCCGTTCGCAAAAACGTGCGCAAGCCCGATGACCGCGCGGGCGGCGATCGTCATTCGTCGGATCTTCGGGATCGAATAATAAAAGTTATAGCTTGCCTGGAATTTTTGAAAACCGATGTTCGCGCCGAGCAGCGGCGCCGATAGATCGTATTGCGCCGTGATGTAGCTCCCGTTGGTCGGGTCGCTTGCGTTGTATCGGCAGCGGTCGCCGGGTTCGCCCTTTGCGATCGTTTCAAGCAGCGAATACTTTATCTGGCAATTCTTACGCGTGTCGCGGACGTATGTGAATGAGAATCCGGACGTTCGAATTCGGGAATCCGGCCGCAGAAGATCGCGCACGAGCAAGCTCTCGAAATTCATCAGGCGCACGTCCTCGAACTTGAACCGCGCGAAGATCAGGCTGCGATTCTTGACGCTAAGCGTCTTGCTCGTCTCGACGGTGAATGTGAGGCGGTTCAGCGTCGGGCTGCCGGTAGCGTTGCCGAATTCGTCGATCGGATCTCCATTGGCGTCGAGCCGCTGGACGACGCCGAAAGTTCCCTTATCAAAAGCCGATCGGAAGAAGCGCGTAACGGTCGAATCCCGTTGATACTGCGCCGTGATCGTTAGCGGGCTGAATCTTCCGTCGCGGTCGTGCAGGAAACGCGGATGAATAAAATCGAGCTGTACTAGCTGCTGCCGACGGCTCATTCTGAGGCGCGAGCCGCCCTGCCAAAGCCTGCCGAAAAGATTTACGTGGCGAATATCGACAAAGCCGTTCACGCCGAGATCGGTCGAAAAACCGCCGCCGTATCTAAGGACACGCGGCGGAGCTTCGCTCACGTTCACGATCACGTCGGTGCTGCGACTCGCGTCATTGCTGCGTCCTGCACGCTGAAGTTTGACGTTCACGCTGTCGAAAGCATCCGTGCCGAAAAGGCTCTGTTCGCTCGTATAAATGTCGGACGCTTTCAGCAATTTGCCGGGTTCGAGCGCGATCGCACGCCGTATCGCACTCTCTTTCGTTTTTTGATTGCCGGTGATCAGAACGCGGTCGATCACAACGGGCCGGCCTTCTTTTTCGACGTGGAGCTCGACCTTTATCTTCTCGACGTCGGGCGAATCTGGCGTCTTCGGTTCGACGACCGACGACGTAACGCGTGCATCGTAATATCCTTTGTCCGCGTAGTACGCCTGCAGCGCACGAACGGCGTTGCGTACGCGCGCGCGCGAATAATTTCGCCCCGTTAGTTCGGGCAATTGCTTCTCCAATTCGTCGGTCGGGATCGCCGCATTCCCCGATATCGTTACGGCATCAACGACGGTCGGCGGCCCTTCATCGACCTGAAAAGTGATGATCAGATCGTCGCTGTTCGGCGCGACACCCTGCCGAACGCTAACCGTCGCGTCTCGATAACCGAGTTCGTTCATCAATGAACGTATCGTCGAAGCGTCTTGTTCGAGCGTATCGGCGCTTGTTACTCCGCGGCCGTAGCCAAAGAGCGGAATGATGCCGAGGAAATTGGCTTCCTGCGAATTCAGGACCGTTCCGACATCCTCGTAAGTGAGCTTATTTGTACCGCGAATGCGGATCGAGCTGAGACGAAGTTTGCGGCTCAGCGCGACGCTGTATTTGACCTCGATCTCGCGGCCCAGGAGTTCGTTCGTCGCAAGCGATGAGCATACGAATTCGGTGCCGTTAACAAGCTTCGAACCGTCGCCCTCGACGATCTCCGGCTCGACCGAACACATCGGCGTAACGTCCGCAAAGAAGTATCCGTGTTCTTGGTAATAGTTCTCAAGACGCCGTTCGCCCTCGACGATCGCGGCAAAATCGAGCGTCCCTTCCCTTTTGACCGGCAAGATCTTATTCAATGTCCTCGTATTCGGTTTGTCCGTCTCGGGATCGATCACGATCTTCACTTTCGGCCCCTTCGTACCCGTCAGTTCGATATCGACCTTGTTCGCCTGCGGATCGTAAACGACACGCGGTTCGTTAAGACGCGGCGCGATGAAATCACCTTCGCGAAGAACTGATCGTACCTTTTCGACGTCCTTGCGGAGCCGATCGCGCGAGAATTCTTCGCCGGGTTTGAGCGACAATTCCTTTAGGCCGATCGGCGTTGTTAGGCCTTCGATCTCGATAGAAAATGTGTTGACCGTCGCTTGTTCGTTCAAGGCTACGTGAAAGAGGACGTTCACCTCGTCGATGCCCGCGACCTTCTGTTCGTCGAACGCGACCTCAGCTCGGTAATAGCCTTGATCGCGCAAATAATCGAGCATTATGTCGGCGTTGTTGCGGAGGATCTGATCCGTTATCGCGGTTCCGGTCGAGAGAATATTCAGCTTGAATAGAAGTTCTTGCTCGGTAACCTTGCCGCCATTTCCGTTCGAACCCTTTACGTCGATCAAAACTTTGTTGAGAACGGCCTTTCGCTTTACGCGGAAGTCGAGGTCAACAAGATCGCCGCGTAAGGTCGCCGCGACTTCGACCGAAACGACCGGGCGATTGTTGTAGATCTGCAGAATATTGTCGTGGACGCGGACGGAATTATACGGCTTGCCCGACATCCCTTCGACAAGCGGCAAAATGTCGTCCTCGACCCCTTTCGAATACGGCGGATCGACAGCGACCTTTACTTCACCGATCGTCTTGCCTTCGAACTGAGAAGATTGTGCTGCGGCTCCGGCGGCGAAAAGGCAGGCAGCAAGAACGGCCGCGGCTAAAATACGCGGCAGCAAATATTTTTTTGACGTAAGGGATCTTCTCAAAAAGCGTTCTAAAACCGTCTCTTAAATCTTATTTCAAAACTAAAATTATCTCTGTTTCGCGTAACGTTCGTAAGCGAACGCTGTTCGTATTGCGCAACGAACGAGAGCTTGTTCGACACGCGGTATTCGAGAGCGAGCACCTGATTCTGATCCTGCGAAAGATTCGTCGCGTACGTTACGCGAAGGTTGTTATTTATCTGACGGCCGACCGTAAGGCGGGCTCCCGGATTAAGCTGTTCGCCCGCAAGTATCGGATCGATCTCGAATACATTCAGCCCGAAGAGCTTGTCGGTCGCCTTTCTTGCCGGATTATTTATCACTGCGTCGGTCAAGATCTCGGCCGCGGTTCGAATGCCCGTCTGTGCGAGCGTCGGGATGCCGCCCGCAGCATTCGTCAGCGAACCCGTCGTGATAAGCGAGACGATATCTGCCTGCGGCAATGCCGGGCTCGAACGGACCGATGCGGTTACCTGTTCTGTATCGTTCAGCGGCCCGTTCAGCGAGACGAATATCTGATAGCCGTTGATCTCAGTCTCAGCCTGCAGGTTCACTACCGGATCAATGAAAGTATCGGGCGGGAACTCCAACACGCCGCGTTGTATCTCGTAACGATCCCGACGATAGAGCAGCGTTCCGCCGTTCGCGACGATCCTGCCGTATAGGATCGGATTGTCGGCGTCGCCCGTCAGGGTCAGTGAAACTGACGCCGTCAGGTCGGCGATGTTGTTGCGGACAACGAGTGCGTTGCGGCCCTCGATCACGAGATCGAATCGCGGCGCCGTCATCGAACTCGTTCCGGCAGAAAGCGCTCTGGCACGCCGAGCGCCGACGACATTCGCAAGGTCGATGTCCTTTGTGTACAGGCTGCGGCTCGCGAAAACGCGACCTGAGATCGTGGTCTGAAGCGGATCGGTCGCGGAGCGTCTGATGCCGATGATCTCCAGACGTGCGTCGCCCGTCGTCAGAAAGTCTTCAGGGAACGGCACGGTAACATTCTCTCCGTTCAGCGTCGCTCGAAAATTGCGGATCGACAATCCGTCGAGCAACGCCCCGCCGGCGGCCGTGAACTTTCCGCCGCCGAGATAGCCCGACGCCTGCTCGATCTCCGCTTGGTCGGACGTGAACAAGATGCGCGTCTTTACGCGGCTGAACGTCAGGCGGTCGTTGCCGACGAACGCCGCGAATGCCGCGTTTTCGGTTGCGACCGAACCGGTCAGATTCGCCTGCGGATTCAATCCGACAAGACGAACCGAAACGTCCGCGTTCCCCGCAAAGAAGAGATCTTTCGTTGCGAGATTCAGGAGAGCGAGATTCATCTTGCCCTCGACCGCAAGCCGGTTCTCGACCGTGTCCGAGATCGCCTTCGTGCCTGTTATTCGAATGTCGGAGCCTGCTCCGGTAAAGTGCGCACTCTCGAACGTAATAGCCGCCGCGCTTAATTTTGCGACGATCGGTTCGGCGGCATTCAGCGGCGTGTCCTGTATCTGCAGCGAAAGGGCATCGAATCTTGCCGTTCCCGAAAGGTTTTCTACCGTGATCGCACGCGTTCCGTCGGCGCGAATAGAATTCAGATTCCCGCCAAAATCGATACGGCCGCGGGCAGTTCCCGTGATCCCGAAATCGCGAAGCTTCGGAATGAAGGCGAGGAAAGGTTCGAGCGGATTGTCTCGAAACTCCGTCGAGGCCGTGAGCGGAAGATCGTCGTTCGCAAGGTCGAGCGTCGCGTTCAGCGACTGCGGATGTCCGCTGAAATCCGCCGTCAGGTTCGCGGTTAGAATGCCACCCGCAGTTTTGGCGTCAAAATTGACATTGCCGATGCTGCTCTCGCCGACAACAACATCCGTGGCGGTGCCGTTTCCGGTTACATTTACCGTCGAGAATCTGTCGGCGTTGCCGCTCGCAACAAGCGTTAGATCGGCGTTGCCGCTGATCGCGGGAATTGAATCATTAGGCGGCAAAAACGCGAGGATCAGCGGAACGGGAATATCCTTGCCTTTAATGTTCGCGTCAAAATCTTTCGAGCCGCGATCGTATTTTCCGACCGCGGTCAGGCGGCCCGCGCCGATATTCATCTCGACGTTCTGCACATCGATCTGCGTTCCCGCAAAAACGGCCTTCCCCTTCAAAGAATCAAAACTCTGCCCCGCGACGAGGCCATTGTCGGCGGCGAGATCGATGCTGCCTTCGGCGGCATTCGGCAGTCCCGAAATATTTACGCTTCCCGAAGTGTTCCCGCTCAGATCCTTGATGCGTTCGGGCAGTTCGATGGGCAATGCGGCAAGCAGATTCCCGGCGTTGATGTTCGTGAGCTTAGCGTTAACAGTCGTGTTATTGCTGCCGTAAGACGGGATCGTGATGTCGAAATTCGCAAAACCGCCTCCCGGTTCCGTCAATCTTCCGTTCTCGAGCTTAAAGCCATCTGTCGAAACGGCAATGTCCGTAGAGACACTTCCGAGCGGACGGCCACGCAGAGCGACATTCCCGACCGATGCTTTTCCGTTCACATCCGGATCGAGAAGGTTGCCGGTAAGTTTGCCGTTAAATGCCATATCGCCGCCGATCTCCGCCTGCATATCATCAAGCTGGCGTTCGAGTTCGGGCAAGGCGCCGGTTAGGCGAATGATCTTTGTGATCTCGGACGCGTCGGACGATGCGAGCTTCACATCGAGAGCAGAATCATCCGCAGAAAGATCGAACTGTCCTGTCGCATCGAGCCGACTCTTATCCGTATGCAATTCGGCTTCGTTGATGCGAAAGAGGCCGTTTGCAGCCGCAAGATCAATGCGGCCGCTGATCGGAAGAGTGCCATTCTGCGCAGAGCCGGCGGTTGCCGCGATAGTTGCTTGGACAGTTCCGCTCGCCGCACGGAAATTCGTGCCCGGGAACGTCAGATGTGCATTGCCGTCCGTACTGCCGTCGAGCGTGATCACGCGCCCGCTCTGTATCGCCGCAAGCTTCGAAAGATCGAGGTTCGTAAAATTCGTCTCGATGGTCGAATCGCCCGACTTATCGAGAGCGATCGAAACTTTGCCGTCGAGACTGCCGTTCATCACCGACGCGTGCAAGTCGGTGAGATCGACGCGGTCGTTCACAACGACGACCTTTGCCGAGCCGTTGCCAAGTGCGATGCTTCCCAATGCACCGCCGCCGATACTCATATCGGCAGATGCTCGATAGCGTCCGGACGGTTCGAGAATAAAGACGGGACGCGCAAGTTTTACGTCCTCGAGGTTTCCGCCATTCGCGAGCGCGTCATTGTTCTTGAGCGTTACATTGCCGGCGTCGATATCATCCGAACGACTCTCGACGTGTCCTTTCTTGATCGTCAAACGAACGCCTGCGATGTTGAGGCTGCCGAGTGTCGCGGCATCGCTGTCGAGCTTCGCAATGCGTGTTGTGTCCGAGTAAACGACAGTCGTGCCGTCAGCGGTTCGCGTTTCAAGCAGAGGCGACTCGAGCCCTGTAACTCGCATTCCGGCGATCGCAACATTCTCGCCGCGAACGTTATGAAGCTTAACCCGCGTCTCTGTCGGAACGTCCGTCAGCTCGAACTTCTTCGCCGTCAGATTCTTGACCTTCGCATCGCCGAGCGTTGCATCGGACGCACGCACGTCATTCACGGCAACTTCGGTCTTTCCCTTGCGGTGCCGCACATCGACCGCACCGCTATTGACGCCGCCGATCGTGAAATCCTCGGTCGAAAACTTCTTCGCCGTCGCCGTATTTGAACTGACCGCAACATCGCCGTCTTTATAGCCGACGCGCAGGGAGCGCGCATGAAGATCGTCGAACTCTGTGTCGCCGATCGCAAAGCGCTGCATGCGGCCGTCAACTGCCGAAGCCTTCAACTGTTCGTCCCGATATTCGGCAACAGCGTCGGCAAGAAAAAGTTTGCCGATCGTCATCGACGGCGTTTTGGCGGCGATCGCCTGGAGTTCGCCGACCCAGCGAAAATCCGTTCCCGTGCCGCGGACATTTCCCGCCATTTTGAGAAAATCGACGCGGAAGTCGTCAAAGGTAAGCAATTCCGCGATCGCCGTGCCGTTCGCCGTGTAGTTCGAATTCGTTCCCTCGACCGTCGCGGCGATATTTGCACCCTTAAGATAGACGCCTGCGGCACGGAATGCCTCGCTTGACGCCGTCCCTTCAACGCGGTAATTTTCACCTTCCCCCGTGATCTTCCCCTTAAAATTCCCCACGCCGCGCAGGGCGGTGCCCGTCGAAAAGGTTTGAGACAGCTGCGTAAGGTCAAGCGAAGACTCGGCGTTGAGATCGTAACGCGGATGAGCCCAATCGGTGATGGTTCCTGAAATGAACGTGTCGCCAAAAGGCGATGAGATCTGCAGGTCGGACACTTCGGCGTGAGTGTTGTCCGCGACACCTTTTGCGAGGATCGAAATATTCTCTGCGCGGCCCTCGCCGTATGCGAAATTCGAATTTCGCGCGTTGACGTCGAATTTGAATCGGAGAGCGTTCGAGAGAGTCTCAACTTTGTCGGGCGTAAGAGCGACGGAGAGTTCATTCGCATTCGCCTCGATCTTTCGCGAGAGGTCGCCGAAATGAATGACCGAATCTTTTATCGATACCAGGACCGATTCATAGCGGAAATTAACCGCTGAACCCGCCTGATCTTCGACAAGATGCAGGCCGGAGAAGTTCGAACGTCCGTCTTTGTCGAATGTGATCCAAGCCTCCCCGCCGTTGATGTCGGTCGTATCGATGCGAACGTCGCGGCTCGCGCTCCAAGATAAAAGATCGAGGACCGTGAGCCCTAGTTTTGCCTCACGAATAAAGAAGAGTTTGTCGCCGGTCGCAGTGTTGTTGAATGTCGCGTTCCGGAGTTCAAGCATCAGAGGCGACGCAGAAACTTTGAATTTGTCCGCAGAGAACGTGATGCCGATCTCCGCCATTTTCGCAGCGAACTTGTTCTCTATATACGAGTCAAAAACGCCCGTGCGGTACATTACCGTTACCGCGAGGAAGATCACGATGGTCGCAAGCGCCGCAATGACGACGGCAGTCAGCAACCGCCGACGCGTGAAGAATGGACGTGCGTCGGGAGCAGGTTCCGGTTCATCCGGCGGCAAAGATCTTTCTAACTCGTCGTCCATTAAAAATGCTTTAGACTTTTACGGTTTCCACAATTTCCAGATCGAAGGCATCTACGACGGATCGCGGCGGCGGATTCTTTGACAGCAAACGGAACCTTTTCAAGCCCAATTCCTTCAGTATTTGTGCCCCGACGCCGTAATCATGTGTTTTTCCGTAACCGGTCACCGCCTTTGCAGCGGAAAAATCGAGGTCGTTCTCGTACATCAGCTTGTATGTTTTTAGCTGATCCACGAGGTCAAGATTGTTCTCTCGCTGACGTAAATAAAGAATAACGCCTCGGCCCTCGTCCGTGATCGCCTTGATCGAGGACCGCATTGCCGCAGAAGCCTCGCCGAGATGCGAACCGAACATCGCGAACGTAACGTTCTCCGTTTGGACGCGCACGAGCGGCGGCGCCGTTGTATCGGAAACGTCCCCGAGCACGAATGCGATGTGGGTTTCGCCGTTCATCACGTTCTCAAAGACTACGACGTGCCACAAACCGTCCTCGGTCGGAAGGTCGGTCTCGATCATTCGCTGAACAAGACTCTCTTTTGCAATGCGGTAACGGACAAGATCGGCGACGGAGACGATCTTCAAGCCGTGCTTGGCCGCAAATATCTCAAGGTCCGGCATACGCGCCATCGTCCCGTCATCATTCATTATCTCGCAGATGACCGCCGAAGGATCGAGCCCCGCGATACGCGACATATCGACGCTCGCTTCCGTCTGGCCGATCCGCACGAGCACGCCGCCGCGTTTGGCACGAAGGGGAAAGACGTGGCCGGGTCGTGCAAGGTCGGCGGCCCGCGTGTTCTTGTTGACCGCCGTAAGTATCGTGTGCGCACGGTCGGCTGCCGAGATGCCCGTCGTAACGCCTTCGCGGGCCTCGATCGACACGGTGAATGCCGTCCCGAGATTCGAGGTATTCTCCGCCGTCTGCGGAAATAGCTGGAGTTCTTCGCAACGCTCTTCCGTCAGCGGCAGGCAGATCAGCCCGCGGCCGTGAACCGCCATAAAACTGATGATCTCAGGCGTAACCTTTTCGGCCGCGCAGACGAGATCGCCCTCGTTCTCGCGGTCTTCGTCATCGACAATGATGATCATTTTGCCGTCGCGAATATCCTCGACAGCGTCTTCGATCGTTGAAAGCGGCATTTTTACCTAATGTTCGGTCTAAATTTGCTCGACAAGCGACAAGTGCAAGGTGAATTTTATCGAAATAATCCCCCTTTGGCGAACATCTGCGTCGCAGACCTCGTCCCTTTCAGACGGGCAATGCTATGCTTTGAGCAGGAGTCCGAAGAAAGAATGGAAAGTTATGCTTGGCTTTTGTGGGTGCTTGTCGGAGCGGCGTTCGTCGTTGCGGAGATATTCACGCTCGGATTCGTGCTTTTCTGGTTCGGACTTGGGGCATTCGCCGCTGCGATCGCATCGTTCTTCGGCGCTCCATTCTTCCTACAGATCCTTATATTTTTGTTCTCGTCGGTCGTAATGGTCGTAATGTCGCGGCGGATCTTTTCAGACTATTTTTCGCACGGCGACAAGGACTTCGTAAAAACCGGTATTGATTCGCTTCCGGGCCAGATCGGCACGGTCGTCGAAATGAGCGAAGGACCGCTCAAAGAGGCGGCCGTAAAGGTTTTTGGTTCAACGTGGACCGCATTCCCGATAGACGAAGAGACTTCGTTCGCGGAAGGTGAAAAGGTCGAGGTGGTCGAGGTTCGCGGCTCTTCGCTTTACGTTCGCCGAAAGACGGACGCTCTTCCAGATTGGCGAGAGGGCTAAACTATCTCCGCCGTATCGTCTTGATCCGCAGTGTCGTGAATTCCGCCGAGATCAAGAAGCTCAAGTTTCAATTCATCGCCCTCCGGATCGGGAAGGCCCTCGCCCGTGAATTTCGTTAAGATAACGGTGATGTTATCCTCGCCGCCGTTGTTGTTCGCCTCGCGTATTAGTTCGGCACAGGCCTGTTCGAGCGAATCGATATTCTCTTCGACGATCCGTTGCATATTCGCGGCCGAAACCTTATTGGATAATCCGTCGCTGCAGAGCAGGAACACGTCGTTCCGGTGCGGCTCAACTCGCGCAGAGATCGGATAGATCTCGCTCTGTGCGCCGAGAGCCTGAAGGATCACGTTCTTTAGGTTGTGCGATTCTGCTTCTTCTGGCGAGATCTGCTGCGTATCGATAAGTTGCTGAACAAGCGACTGATCCTTCGTCACCTGGTAGATCTTGCCGTTGCGGATCAGATACGCACGGCTGTCGCCCACCTGAACGATGTCCGCGAACTTCGGCGACACGGCAACGCCCGTAAACGTCGCCCCCATTCCCTGATATTGCGGGTCGGTCCGGCCCTGGTTGTGAATTAGATAATTGGCATAGACGGTGGCGTTATAGAGCTTAGAGACGAGGAAATAATCGTGCTCTTCGGGCGTCAGCGTCTTGTCAGAATCGTCTTCCAGAAGCTGTTCGCTAACGGTCTCTACAGCCAGCGTACTTGCGACCTCGCCGGCAAGGGCTCCGCCCATACCGTCCGAAACAGCAACAACCACGCCGTTGTCGTCAACGGCAAGCTTTTGCGATTCGATGACGAATTCGCTATCGTCCTGCGAACCGGTCCAGCGTTTGGTGTCCGAAACGGAGAGAACAAGAAAATTGTCCTCATTTCCCTTGCGGACACGCCCAATATGCGATGTCGCATGAACCTCAACAATGAACATAGTTAGCTACAATGCCTGATCGAGATCGTTCAGGATGTCTTCAATATCTTCTATACCAACCGAAATGCGAACAAGCCCGTCCGTGATGCCCAATGCGGAACGCCGCTCCGCGGGCACTGAGGCGTGAGTCATCGACGCCGGATGGGAGATCAAGCTCTCAACGCCGCCCAAGCTCTCGCCGAGAGTACAAAGTTTGACGCTATCCAGAACTTTTTTTGCATTAGCGAGCGATCCGGTCTCAAACGCGACCATTCCGCCGAATCCGCTTTGCTGCCGTTTCGCGATCTCGTGCTGCGGATGTGACGCAAGTCCCGGATAATGCACCGTCTGGACCCGCGGATGCTCAGCAAGGAAATTCGCTACCATACGGCCGTTCTTGTCGTGGGCCTCCATACGGACGGCAAGCGTCTTTGTGCCGCGAAGAACAAGGAATGAATCAAAAGGCGAAAGGATCGCGCCGGCGCTGTTCTGCACAAAGCCGATCCATTCGGCGTCTTTGTCGTCATTGAGGGCGACAAAACCGCCGACGCTGTCCGAGTGCCCATTCAGATACTTGGTCGTTGAGTGTACGACGATATCCACGCCGTGCTCGATCGGACGCTGAAAATAGGGCGAAAGGAATGTGTTGTCGCAAACGACCTTCGCGCCGTGAGCGTGAGCGACATTCGAAACCGCCGCAAGATCCGTAACCGTCATCACGGGATTCGTCGGGGTTTCGACGAATACCATCTTCGTGTTCGGCTTGAAAGCAGATTCGAGGTTCGACGCGTCCGACGTGTTCACGAGATCGAATTCAATGCCGTAATTCGACAAAATGCGGTCAAAAAGCCGAAATGTCCCGCCGTACGTGTTATCGCCGAGAATGACGTGGTCGCCGCTCTTTAACAGCCGTAACGTAGTGTCGATCGCGGCCATTCCGGACGCGAAAGCAAATCCGTATTTCGCCCCTTCGAGAGCCGCAAGATTTGTCTCAAGCGCCGTTCGCGTCGGGTTCTTCGTACGCGCGTACTCATAGCCCTTATTAACGCCTAACGCTTCTTGAGCAAAGGTCGATGTCTGGTAGATCGGGACGCTGACCGCACCGGTTGATGGATCAGGTTCGTTGCCCGCGTGTATTGCCGTTGTCGAAAATCCCATATCGGAAGTAAAACACATTATTTTAGCTCATTTTCGCCCGGCGCGGTAACGCGCGTGCATCGCTTTTCGACACTTTTGAAGATAGACTATCAGAATAAGCGAAAGTTTATTATCCTATTAAAAACATAACCTGACAGTTATGGACATTAACCAATTAGAAGTATTAGTAACGGTCGCCCGCGAGAAGAGTTTTTCGCGTGCCGCTGAGGCTTTGAACCGCACGCAACCGGCGGTCAGTCAGGCGATCCGTCGGCTCGAGGACGATGTCGGCGAAAAGCTCTTCGACCGCTCGTCAAAGGACGGAACGTTGACCTTCGCCGGCGAAGTGCTGCTTGAGCACGCGGAAGCGATGCTCGCCCTGCGCACGAACGCTCGAAATGCAATTCGCGAACTGAAAGGCCTTCGTCGCGGGAAGGTTACGATAAGCGCGAACGAGCACACGGTCTTTTTTCTTTTGCCCGTGATCGAAGAGTTCCTAAAGCTGCATCCGACGATCAAGATCGAGGTGCAGAGAGGCGTTGCCAGTCGCATCCCGAAGCAAATTACGGCTCGCGAAGTCGAGCTCGGCGTGATCTCATTCTCGCCCGAAGACGCGTCGCTCGTCTCGGTGCCGATCGTAACTGACGATCTCGTGATGATCGTCTCGCCAGAGCATCCTCTCGCGCGGCGCGGCACGGTCTCGATCGGCGATGTCGCCCAAGAGAGTTTTATCGCGCACAATGCACCTTCGCCGTACCGACGGCGCGTGATCGAGGCGTTTGCAAAACACCGTATCGAGCTGCAGATCTCGGTCGAACTGCCTTCGCTCGAGGCTATCAAGCTGCTTGTTATGAAGAACGCCGGGGCGGCTCTCGTTCCGCGCCTTGCTGCCCGTGCCGAGATCGAAAACGGGCGGCTCGCTGAGTTGAACATACGGGAATTGCAGCTTACGCGTGAGTTGAATATCGTTTATCGGCGGAATTCGAAACTCTCTCATGCTGCCGAAGCGTTCCTGAACGCCGCACGTTCGCTTAGCGCGAAGGCAGAACAAAAATAAGGTTTCTACTTTTCGGTCTTTGGGGTAGAATAGAGGTATAAAAGCAGTTTCAAAAGTTCAGGCTCCGCGGGAAAATTTGTCATCGATCCTTGCCCATATGATGAAACCGGACTCCGAAGGCGGTCTTAACACAACTGAGCGTAGGCACAATGACCGAAAGAAGTTGATCGTTGACGTGCGTTTTGAAGGCGGCGACGCAACCGGGATCGCGAACACACGCGATATCGGAAGCGGCGGCTTTTATATGACTACGACGGCCGAACTTAAGTCCGGAATGCCGCTCATTGCAACGCTCACGCTCGGCGGACGCCAAATGCGGCTCGACAGCGTCGTTGCATATACAGATCCGGGACATGGCGTCGGAGTTCGGTTCAAGGATATTAGCGACGAGGATCTGCGTTTTCTGGAGTCTGAACTCGATCTGAAAGCTTAACCTAAGACAATAGCGAGGGATGTTAAATGTTCGATCAATTTACGCTGGGCATTGAGGAAGAGTTTCAGATCGTCGATCCGGCGACACGCGAACTGCGGTCGCACGTCTCTGAGATCCTCGACGAAGGCCGGCTTTTGCTCGGCGAAAAAGTAAAGCCCGAGATGATCCAGTCGATGATCGAGGTCGGCACGGGCGTCTGCGCGAATATACAGGAAGCCCGCGAGGATATCACAAAACTCCGCTGCATTATTTCATCTCTCGCCAAAAAGAAAGGGATGGCGATAGTCGCCGCATCGACCCACCCGTTCTCTAAATGGAGCGAACAGCAGATATACGACGGCGACCGATACAAGCTCCTGATCGACGAGCTTCAAATGGTCGCCCGCAGCCTGCTTATCTTCGGCGTCCACGTACACGTCGGCATTCCGGACCTCGAACGGCGTATTCAGATAATGAACGCCGCGAGATATTTCCTGCCGCACATACTTGCTCTGACGACGTCTTCGCCGTTCTGGCTTGGGCACAATACGGGCCTCAAATCATACCGCTCCGAGGTATTTAAGAAATTTCCGCGTACCGAAATTCCCGATCATTTTGAATCCTACGCACAGTTCCAGAGCTACGTCGATCTGCTCGTGAAGATGAACTGTTTTCAGGATGGTTCCAAACTCTGGTGGGACGTCCGACCGCACTACAAATTTCCGACGCTCGAATTCCGTGTCTGCGATATCCCGACGCGCGTCGATGACACGATCGCTGTCGCCGCCCTTTTTCAGGCGATAGTCGCAAAACTCCATCAACTGATCGACAGCAATCTCGGATTCCGCATCTACCATCGACGCCTGATCCTCGAGAATAAATGGCGCGCGATCCGTTACGGCCTCGATGGTATGCTCCTCGACCTCGGGAAGCAAAAAGAAGTTCCGGCAAGGGATCTGATCCGAGAACTGCTCGATTTTGTGGACGACGTTGTCGATCCGCTCAACTCGCGACATGAGATCGAACACATCTACACGATCCTCGAACGCGGGACGTCAGCCGATGAACAGCTTCGTGTTTATGAAGAATCCGGTAATGACTTCAACGCGGTCGTCGATATGCTGATGCAGAATACCCTCGAAAACGTGCCCGGCGATTGTTTTTGACCGTAACCCGAAGGGCAACTAGCCACGTCATTCATGGCGTGGTCTGCTTACCGGAGGATTGAACTACTTTGATCGATGTGCAAGAGCGAGTTTGAGGAAGTTCTCGAAAAGAACGCGGCCGTCGCGGCTTTCGTTCACGTGTTCCCAACGCGTCGGATTCTTTGACCAATCTTCGAATGATTTTTCGAGATGAAATTGCACCGAGTAGATGAGCTGGCCTTCGCTCCGCTTCACCATCATCTGATTGCGGCAAAGGTAAGAACTTGCGAGAAGCTTGAAGCCTTCGGGAACTCCGACAACCTGCACGCCGTGATTTTGCCAGACGCGTAGAATGTCGTCCTTGTTCGTATATTCCTGCCAATGACGCGACGAGCCGTCGTCGTGGCCTTCAAAGATCGGGTCGGTCGGATCCACGATCTTCACGAACCTGTATTGATATTCGACGAGCCGGTCATTGCGCCGCTCGGAAAGCTCGAGATCATCAAGAGTCTTCAATTCCGCGCCGAAAGAGACCGCGACGAGTTGGTGCGCTCCGCAGATCGCAAGCACCGGAATTTTCGTTTCCTTAATGAATCCGTGAAAATCATCGAGCTGCTGCGGGTTGTAATAATCAAAGTCGGCGAATGTGCCGCTCATCACAATAGCGTCGGGACGGAATCGCTTCGCGGCGGCTTCGATCTCGGATAGATGAACGGTAAGCGTTTTTGGATTTTTGACAAGCCGAATGACGTTCTCTGCAATGTTATCGCAGGCCATCCCGGAGACTTTGCGCTCAAAGCGAAGCTTTGACTCGACCGAACCTTTCCAATCTTCGAAAGCGAGCGGCGAAAGATCGGACGCGTAGCGTAGAAGATCGTTTACGATCAAGACCTTTGCGTGGTCGATCCGCTGCAGGATCGGTTCGTACCGGCAAAAGTCTGCGTTTGAGAAAGGCGAGGTCTGATTCTCCGTCTCAAAAGCTGTGGCAACGCTATCGTGCATATTCCTTTAACTTCTTACTTCCCTGGTCTTGCGCATCTCCCTAAATGAAGAGCGCAAAATGCGCGCCTGACGCGCATCAGATGATTATACCATCATTTAGGATGCCGTAAATACTCACGAACGCCGCGCACTTAAATGCAGGTTCGTCGCGCTGTGCGATCCGACGCAAGGAGCAAATGACCTCATCCGCCGGATCTGACGCACGGTCGCACAGTTTGCAGGCGGTGCGAAGCTCTGCATTTTCAGGATGGACAACGCCCTCCGTATCGAAAAACGGCATTTCGTCAAGATCGAATTACTTTTTGAAAATTAAAGCGAAAACGCGTGATTACTATTTTTCCCTTTGGCGCGTCTTCGTGTCAAATGCCGGCATCGGTTCGCCGGCTCCGATCGCCGCGATCTCGTCGCGCATTCTTATCAAGAGTTTTCTGCGGATCAATGCGGCCGAGCGAGGCGTCCGACGTTTCGTTACGTCTGCGGCGACAAGAAGAGCACGCTGAAAGCTTGTCTCAAGCCGATCGGCGATCCTCGATATTTTCGAGATGTCGTAGGGCACGGCGAATTCCGCGCAGCCGAGCCTTGCAAAGACGCGCAGGTAGCGCGCCGTGGCAAGATCCGGACAAGCGAAACGCCGCTTTCCAACTTGCAGTTCTATGCCGAGCAAAGTATATAGAATGCGGGGCGAGATCTCGCCTCCTCGAATATCGAGCATATATGAGCGAGTTCGCTGGGCGCGCACCTTGGTTCGATAGAGTTCGGGCAGCCAGTCCTCTGCAAGGTCCGTGCGGATCCGATCTAATAACGCATCAACGGATTCACGCACTTATCGTTCTGCCCGCACCTCGGCCGGCCGCGGAGGATCGCCTGAGAATTTACGGATCAGGCCGTTGCTGAAAATTCCGAAATATAGAACCGCAATGACCGCCGCAGCGATCGCGGTTGTCAACGCGCTCGGAACCTTCGGCGGCGTCCAATCAACAGCGCGTTCGCGGAAGAACATAACGACGAGAAGTCGCAGATAATAATAAGCCGAGATCGCAGAACCGATGACCGCGACGACGACAAGCGTTACGAGTAGAACATTCCCCGATTCCAAGGCCGGACGGAAAACGAGCACCTTCCCGATAAAGCCCGCAGTCAGGGGCATTCCCAAAAGCGAGAGCATAAAGACCGACAGCGAGAAGGACAAGAGCGGCGCCTTGAACCCAATGCCGTTGTAATCTTCAAAATCAGCGCGTCTGTCGTTGCGTTGGCCAAGCAGAGAGACGATCGCGAATGCTCCGAGATTCGTGATCGCATAAACGAACAGATAAAAGGCGACAGCGGCGATCGCTTCGTTACGCTCGAACGCGGTCTTAGCAAAGCCCGCTCCGACAAAACCGACCGTCGCATAACCTGCGTGGGCGATCGACGAATAGGCGAGCATTCGCTTGATATTGTTCTGCAAGATGGCCGCAACGTTGCCGAATAAGATCGTGATAATGCCGAGAACCGCGAGGAGCGATATCCATGTTTCGTGCAGGATTCCCGCGGCCTGCGCTCCGGCAACGAGCGGAAAGCCGAACACGAATACACGTAAAAAGGACGCGAATGCCGCCGCCTTCGGCCCGGCCGCCATAAAGCCCGTGATCGGCGCGGGAGCGCCTTCGTAAACGTCCGGCGTCCAAACATGGAAGGGTGCAAGCGCGACCTTAAAACCAAAACCGACGATCATCATCGCGCTTCCGATCAGAAGCAAGGCCGGGAATTTTGCCGCACCGACGCTCGCCGCGATGAGCGGAATGTTGGTCGTTCCGGTCGCACCGTAAACGAGGGCCATTCCGTAAAGAAGAAAAGCCGATGCAAATGAGCCGAGCACGAAATACTTCAGCGCGGATTCATTCGAGCGAAGATCGCCTTTTCGCAGGCCGGCCATCACATACGTTGCGATCGATGACGTTTCGAGGCCGAGGAAGATCACGACGAGGTCGTTGCCCGACGCCATCATCATCATCCCGAACGTCGCAAAAAGCAGAAGCGCGTGAAACTCACCGACGGGAACGCCCTCGATCTCGACCCAGAGGGTCGAAGCAAGTATCGTCATCGCGGCGATCATCAGAAAGACGAGCCCGAAACTCAGACGTAAGTTATCGTGGGCGATCATTCCGCTCCATGCAGTGCCTGAAAATGTATCGCCCCACATCGAGACAAGCAGAACGGCGGAGACGAGAATGCCCGCCATGCCGATCGCTCCGGAGACGGCTCTTTGTTTCGGGAAGAAGCTGTCGTACAGCATTACGACGATACCGGCGAATGCGATGACTATCTCCGGAAGGATCAGCGTAACGTCCGCGTTCGGCGTTGTCAGTTGTGCTAACAAAAAGTTACTCATTATCTATTTTCGAGAGCCTTCGTATCGAGCTCCGTCTTCTCTACCGCGCCGCCGGCCGACTTCATCACGCGGGCTTCGATGGTCTTGATCGCCCGGTCCGTCCTTTCAAGGAACGGCCGCGGATAAACGCCCATCACGACCATCGCGATCAGGAGCGGGATCATAATGCCGATCTCGCGCGCATTCAGGTCGGTCAATTTCCTATTCTCGGCGTTCGTAACCTTGCCGAAGAAAACTCGCTGCACGCACCACAGCAGATAAACTGCCGCAAGGATCACGCCGATGCCCGCAGCCATTGCGGCGACATAATTCCAATTCGTCGTGGAGGTAATATTCAGAATATTCGATTTGAACATACCTACCATGATCAAAAATTCGCCGACAAACCCGTTCAGGAACGGCAAGCCGATCGACGACATCGTCGTAATGATGAAGATCGCGGCGTAATTCGGCATCACGTTCGCAAGCCCGCCGTACTCGCTGATCTCGCGCGTATGCCGACGCTCGTACGCAAAACCAACGAGAATGAAGAGAGCGCCGGTCGAGACGCCGTGATTCAGCATCTGATAGACCGCTCCCTGCATTCCGAGTTCGGTGAACGAGAACATTCCGAGCACGATAAAACCCATATGCGCGACCGACGTGTAGGCGATGAGGCGTTTCCAATCGGGCTGCACCATTGCGACGAGCGCTCCGTAGATGATGCCGATAACCGCGAGAATTATAAAGATCCACGCGGTTTCGCGGGCTTGATCCGGGAAGAACGCAAAATTGAACCGCATCAGGCCGTACGTTCCCATCTTCAAAAGGATCGCGGCAAGGATCACGGAACCGGCGGTCGGAGCCTCGGTATGCGCGTCAGGCAACCACGTGTGCACGGGGAATATCGGAACCTTGATCGCGAACGAAAGTGCGAAAGCAAGGAACAAGAGCATTCCTGCCTCTGAGCCAAGCACGAGTTTGCCCGACTGCATAGCAGCCAGGATCTCGACAAAATCGAAAGAACCTGCACCGTGCATCGCACCCGCGTAAATGTAATACAGAGCGATGATCGCGACCAGCATTAGCAGGCTGCCGACGGCCGTAAAGATAAAGAACTTTACGGCAGCGTAGATACGGTTCTTGCCGCCCCAGACTCCGATCAGGAGGAACATCGGGATGAGCGACGCTTCAAAGAAAAGATAAAAGACAAGCAGATCGAGCGTTACAAAAACGCCGAGCATCGCCGATTCGAGCAGGAGGAGCGAGACGTAAAATGCCGTCTTCTTTTTTTCCACCGCAGTCCAAGCGCACAGCACCGAGAGCGGCATTATGAACGTCGTAAGCAGGACGAGCCAGAGGCTCAAACCATCGACACCGACGTGGAAATTCGTGTTGATCGCACTGATCCAAGGCACCTTCTGCTCGAACTCGAATCCGCCGATCGCCGGCACGCCTCTCGTAAATAGAAGCAGCGAGACGAGGAAATTGAGCGTCGTAAGAAATAACGCTATCCACTTCTGGTGTGAATCCGTTTTCGTGACCGCCTGATAGACGATCGCTCCGATCGCGCCTACCGTCGGCAGCAGGATCAGGATGGTCAAAAGATTTTGGGTTATAAGGTCCATTTCTATTGCTAAAGACCGCCGCCTATCCGACGAGTTTCAATCCGTAATAAATAAAATAACCGATCACGGCGACGGCTCCGAAAAAGATGATCGCCGCGTAACTGCGCACAAAGCCGACTTGCAGGCTGCGGACGGCATTGCCTGCCTCGGTCATAAAATGCCCGATACCGTTCACGATGCCGTCGATGAACCCGACGTCGAAGCCTTTCCAAAGTCCCTCGCGCGAGAGTTTTGTAAGCGGATCGACGAAGTAGCCGTTGTAAAGTTCGTCGATGCGCCACTTGTCCTGCAGTATCTTCGGCAATTCCTTGAGCGGAGCCTTCGAGAACACTATCCAACCGATGCCGATACCAAACAGTGCGAGAATGACCGAAACGACGGCAAGCGTCCGCTCGAGCGAGATCTCGTGCGGATCATGCTCCGCTTCCGCGTGTGCGGGAGCAGCGGCCGTTGACGGCGTCGTCGTGTGCGCGTCGGCGGCAAGTTCGCCTGCCGGAGCGATCGCGTGTGGTTTGCCGACCTCGACGATCACGGGCGCGAGGACCTTGTGGAACACGTTAATATCGCCCGCGCCGAAAAAGGAACTTACCGCGTATGGTATTCCGACCAAACCGCCTACCGTTGAAAGTATCGCGAGGGCGACAAGCGGAACGGTCATCGTCCAGGGCGACTCGCGCGGTTTGAAATCCGCGGGAAGCGCGTGGTGAGCGTCTTCCTCGTCGTCATCGTGGGCGGCGGCAGAATGTGCATCGTCATGCGAATGGTCGTCCGCGCGGTGATCGTCGGCAAGGACTTGATGAAAACGCTCTTCGCCGAAGAACGTCATCACCATCAGACGCGTCATATAAACAGCCGTCAGGACCGCCGTCAGCAATCCGACAGCCCATAGGCCGTACGCCCAGTTGCCGAGAGGGCCGGAGGCCGCAAATGTCTTAAAGAGAATTTCGTCTTTTGAGAAGAAACCTGCCCAGATCGGTATTCCGCAGATCGCAAGCCAGCCCGCCCCCATCGTGATGTAGGTGATCGGCATATACTTGCGCAAATTTCCCATCTTGCGCATATCCTGCTCGTGGTGCATTCCGGCGATGACTGAACCCGAACCGAGAAAGAGCAATGCCTTAAAGAAGGCGTGCGTCATCACGTGAAAGATCGCGGCGACGAACGCACCAACACCGCACGCTAGGAACATATATCCGAGCTGCGAGACGGTCGAGTACGCAAGCACTTTCTTGATGTCATTTTGAGCAAGGCCGACCGTCGCGGCAAAGAGTGCCGTCGCGCAACCTATGATCGCAACGATGAACATCGCGGTCGGCGCATTCTGAAAGATCGCGTTACAGCGGACGACCATATAGACGCCGGCGGTGACCATCGTCGCCGCGTGAATGAGCGCGGAAACAGGCGTCGGGCCTGCCATTGCGTCCGGCAGACATGTAAAGAGCGGGATCTGCGCCGATTTGCCGGTAGCGCCGATAAAGAGCAGAACTGCCACAGACGTAATTCCGCCCGCGAAGATCGTACCCCAGCCGAATGGTTCCTGTGCCATCGATGCGATCACATTCAGCGAACTTGCAACGTGCTGTCCGTCAACCGTCTTATCAAAGAACGAGATCGAACCGGTAAGCGTAAAAAGAAGGAAGATACCGATGAGCACGCCCCAGTCGCCTATGCGGTTCATCACGAACGCTTTCTTGGCCGCGCGTTTCGCTTCGTCCAGCTTGATGTAGTAACCGATAAGCAGGTACGAGCAGAGGCCGACGCCTTCCCAACCGACGAACATAAGCAGGATGTTGTCGCCGAGAATGAGCGTAAGCATCGAGAACATAAAAAGATTCAGGTACGCAAAAAAGCGGTAGAATCCTTTGTCCCCGTGCATATAACCCGCCGAGAAGAGATGGATCAGCAAACCGACGAATGTGATAAAGCACGCGTAGATGGCCGAGAGCGGATCCATCGCAAGCCCGAAATCCGCACGGAAGCTGCCGACCTGTATCCACGTCCAGATCTGATCGAAGATCGGTTTGTCTGCCCAAAGCGCACCTGTCTGGCCGGTCCCGACGCCGAACGCGAGCATAAATGCCGCGATCGTCGAGATGGCGATCGTGCCGCATCCGACGACGCTCGAGAACAACTCGTTCTTGAGGCGGCCGCCGATGACCCAATTCACCACGGCACCGACAAGCGGCGCAAAAATGATCAAACTTAAAAGGTTGTTCTCAATCATTCTAAAAACTCAGATCGTCGTCTTCGTCAACTGTGAGATCCTGTTCGACGATCTCGTGCCAAAAATTGACCGCAAACTCGCTTGCATTGCGTTCCCGGAGCAGCCTTCCAACTTCGCCGTCAGGCATTTTCAATTCAGGGAATTGCAGAAGCAGCATCCCGAGGTCTCTCCAATCGGTCCCGGCCTTCGGCTTTCCTCGCCGCGACTCATAAGACAAGACCTTGCTGATGATCAGCTCAACAGGGGTCAGAATGCTGATGTCCTCGACCGTGTTCGAGTCAGGCAGCGAATTTTCTATACGAACATCGACGAGATGCCTGTGGCCTTCGTTTCTGACCTGGTAGATCCGGAAGCCTTTATCCTTGAGCTCCCTCGTTCTGACCGCGATGTGAAAACGCTCAGCAAGATGTTCGCGAAGCTCCTCTGCGAGATCCTTTGCCCGCGTCGAAATAATACCTACATCCTGCGTCGCTCTCGGCTCGTCAACATAGGCGTTTACCGCTTGTGCACCGAACAGCGTCGCATCATCCCGCCCTTGCAGAAAGTCCAGCACGGCCTCTTGGATCTTCGACAATGGCGAAGGATCGCTCATTACGAACTCCCTGAATGAGATGACATCGGCATTCAGCATCAATTCTTCAAAATACTAGCGGTATCGACGTCAATAGACTGTCTATTGCGGAAGAACGCGATAAAAATACCGAGACCGACGGCCGCTTCTGCCGCCGCGACGCTCATCACCATAAAAACGAAAAGCTGGCCGTGAACATCGGCGTAGTATCTCGAAAAAGCGACGAACGTCAGATTCACGGCATTGAGCATAAGCTCGATGCACATAAACATTCCCAGAGCGTTGCGTTTAAAGACGACGCCTACGCATCCGATCGTAAACAGAATTCCCGAAAGCCCGAGATATGTTGCAAGATTCGGTTCCATAACTTCCCTTTTCCGGCCTAGGAGGCCACCTCCTCGCTTCGGCGTTCTTCTTCGTTGTCGATCACAAGTTCGAGCGCCGGCTGAGACAGACGGCGTGACAGCACGACGGAACCGACGATCGCCATCAGCAGCATCACGCCGACGATCTCGACCGGAAGAAGATAATCCGTGTACATTGCCCGCCCGATGTCGATCGTATTGCCGACCGTTACCGTCGGGTCGATCTCCTGATTCGGCGTACGCGAAACGGCATAGACGATGAAGAGCGTCTGGGCAAGCAGCACGAGGCCGAGGCCGCCGCCAAGTGCGTACAGATATTTCAAACGCGATGTATTCGGTTCGTCGTCAAGATTCAAGAGCATTATAACGAAGACGACGAGGACCATTATCGCTCCGGCATAGACCAGGATCTGCACGATCGCGATGAACGGTGCCGCAAGCGTCAAATATATGCACGCAAGAGCGATGAACACTCCGACAAGAGAGATCGCGCTATACAGCGGATTCTTGTGATAGACCAACGAGATCGCGCACATTATCGCAAAGCCCGCGAAAAGAAAAAATAATGCAGTTGAGACCATATCAATCAATGGCATTCCAGCCGCCTAAAAGCAAAAGCGGCAAAATACCGTTCATCTATTCAAGAAGAACACAACAATGATCGTCCCGATCAAATTCAAAAGGCCGAGCGGCAGCAGGAACTTCCATCCGAAATTCATTAGCTGATCGAAACGAAAACGCGGCAGCGTTCCGCGAACCCAGATATAAAGGAACAGGAAGAAACAAACCTTCGCGACGAACGCTCCAATGCTTATGAGTGCGTATGGAACCGAGCCAACGTCAAAAAGATGACTCAGGCCTGGGACATACCAGCCGCCAAGAAAAAGCACCGTTGCCATCATCGAGACCGTGAACATATTCACGTACTCTGCCATGAAAAAGAGCGCGAATTTAAGGGCTGAATACTCCGTGTGAAAACCGGCGACGAGTTCCGTTTCCGCTTCCGGCAGATCGAAAGGTACGCGGTTCGTTTCGGCAAAAGCGGAGATCAAAAAGACGACGAACCCGATGAACTGCGGAATGATGTACCACCTGAACGGCGAGTTCATCTGGGACTGAATAATAACGGTAAGATCGAGCGAACCGGCAAGCATCACAACGCCGATCACGGATGCTCCCATTGCAAGTTCGTACGAGATCATTTGAGCCGACGAACGCAGTCCGCCCATCAGAGAATACTTGCTGTTCGACGACCAGCCCGCGAGCATAATGCCGTAAACGCCGACCGACGTGATAGCGAGGACAAAAAGCACTCCGATGTCGATTCGCGCGATCACAAGGCGCAGGGCGTGTACGCCTTCGGCAAGGCCGTACGGCAGAAAGCTCCAGTCGATCGTCGTGATCGTCGGCCCGAACGGATAAACGGCGATCGGGATCAATGCGCACGTAAGAGCGATCATCGGCGCGAGATAGTAGATGAACTTCGACGATTCGTTCGGAACGATATCTTCCTTAAAGATAAACTTTAGAAGATCGGCGAACGGCTGAAGGACGCCCCAGGGCCCGACGCGGTTCGGGCCGATACGGCCCTGGATCCAGCCGAGGATCTTTCGTTCGCCGAGCACCGTGTACGCCACGATCATCAGCACGCCTTGGAACGCAAGAAGTACGCCGATCAAGACGACGATGTACGGAAATAGCAGTTTTAGAGTCTCTTCCATTTTCCCTTAATTTTTCGGAATGCTCCTATCGCTTGCGCTTACGCCGGCCGCCTCTGCGATACCTTCTTCTTTAGGCGAACCGTCCAAATTGAATTGGACAAGCGGCGCGACCATCAGATTCGGCGGCTTCGGATTGCCATGGTTAAGAAGGTGGAATTGCGGCGTCTTTGACGTCATCGTAGTAAGCCTGTGCAGTTTGTGTCCAATGCGCGGCGTTTCGGTGATCTTCTCGCCCGGCTGCATCGCATTGACGACATTGCGTAAACCTTCGAGGTCAACGGGATCCGCATTCGTCGGGTATTTCGCCTGGATAGGCGCACGTTCATCGCGGATAACCGGATAACTCAGCCCTTCATAAACGGCGACCGACTTAGCAAGCTGCCTGAAGATCGCAGACGATGCGCGATCCGGCAAAATTTCCGCACCCATTTCGCGTGCGATCTGAGCGGTGATCAACCAGTCTGCGCGAGCTTGATCGACGGGTTCGATCGCCTTTCTGACACGCTGCGGGTTGCCGGCGTTATTCGTGAACGTGCCGTCAACTTCGGCAAAACTTGCTGCAGGAAGTACAACATCGGCCATCTCGGCTGTCTCGGTCAAGAAAATCTCTTGGACGACAACAAAACCGACGCCATCGAGTGCCTTTGCGTCCTGCAAACTTCCCGCGATAAGAGCGGCCTTCGCCCCTTTGAGAGCATCGGCGACCGACTTTCTTTGCGAAAGAATGTCGTTCGCGCCGACAGAGTTGTTATAGCGAGCGAGCGGATGAAGCAAAACGCGACGCCCTTCGCCCGAAAGTTTTGCGGCACCCGCAGCGAGCGCTCTTTGAGCCTCTGCCGAGATACCTTCGCCGAACATCAGAACAACATCGCCCGCCGCGGACGAGATCGCCTCGATCGCACGCCGAACCTCGCTCGGATCGACCGCCATTTTCTGCGCGGCCGCGTCGATCGAACCGTTATCGAGCAACGCGAGCGCGAATGCATCCGCAGTACCGGGCGCAGTATGAATAAAGTGCGTCGCACGGCGCGAAAGGTTGATCGGCGTGTCGTTCACGCAGATGAACGCCGCGCCGTCGTTCCGAACAGCCTGGCGAACTTGCTTGGCAGTGAATGTCTGTTCTTCTTCCGGTTCGCCGCCGATCAGCACGATCGCACGCGCCTTTCGGATCTCCGCGTGCGTTGCAAGCTCGACGCTCAAATTCTCAAAGATCGGCCGCAGATCGAACGGATCGCTGACCGCAACTCGCGCCGACTTAACAGCAGCCGAAAACTCCTTCAACGCAAAGATCGATTCATTCGTAAGCCTCGGGCTTGCGATGACCGCCGCGTCCGAGCCGGCTTCACCCAGCTTTTCAGCGGCGAATTTGATCGCTTCATCCCAAGTTGCAGGAATGAACTTTCCGCCCTTGGCGTACCGGATAAGCGGAGTCTTGATTCGATCTTCATGGTTGATGAATCCGTGCGCATAACGCGCCTTTACGTCGAGGAATTCACCGTTCAAACCATCGACGTATCGATCACGCGCAACGACGCGATGGACCAAGCCTCCGCGGGCGCCGATCGAGATCTGCATTCCATCGGAGCTATAAGCATCGGTCGAAATGATCTGTTCAAGCTCCCACGGACGCGTCTCGTGTCGATACACGGCGTCAAGCAATGTTCCGGTCGGGCAGACCTCGACACAGTTGCCGCATTGCGAGCAATTCAGCCAACCGCCGTATGTTCCGATGACGGTCTGTACGCCGCGATTCGCCGCCTCGATCGCGTCCTCGCCCATCCATTCGTCGCAAACGCGTGTGCAGCGTTTGCAGAGGATGCATCGCTGCGGATCGTTCGCGATCACGGGAGAAAGGAACTTCTCGGGCGCGACGTTCTTGTTCTCGAAGAAGCGTTCTTCCACGTCACCCCAATCGAAGATGACCTCTTGCAGTTCACACTCTCCGCCGCGGTCGCACTGCGGGCAATCGAGCGGGTGATTCGCAAGCAGAAATTCGCCCATCGCCCGTTGAGCCTTCTCGACCTCTTCGCTGACGGTCGTTACGACCATGCCGTCCGTGCAGTTGATCGTGCAGGAGGTTTGGAGTTTCGGCATCTTCTCGATCCGTACCAAACACATTCGGCACGAGGACTGCAATGCAAGGTCCTTGTAATAGCAAAATGAAGGTATCCCGACGCCGTTATCGCGGCATACGTCTATTAGGCGCGCACCTTTTTCGGTGTCAACTTCCTGCCCGTTTATTGTTATTTTTATCGGTTCTGCCATTAAACTTTTCGCGAATACCGTGTCTCGGTCGCAATTGCCTCTTCGCCCGCGGGCGAAATATTGAATGCCGTGATAACGATATTGTCGTTGTCCGTTTGCTCGATCTCAGTACGCCAGCCCCAACGCGGGTTGCCTTCGCCTGCGAAATAGCTGCCGAGCGCCTTAAAACGATCGCCCGGTTCGCCCTCAGAAAACAATATCCCCGTGGACATATGAAAACTGTCTATCCACGCCGCTTGAAATTTCTGCGTCAAAAGATCGAAGCCGTAGATCGCAATACCCTCGAACGGTTTGCCGTCGAGGCTGCCCGAATATTCGTGCAAGATGAACCGCCCGTCGAGGATCGGGCGTATCGTGCCCGACATCGGCGATTCATCCGCAACGACGCCAGGCTCGAACCACGTCTTTGTCATACCCGACCAATTGCCCGCTAGGGCTCTTAGACGGGAATGCGGTCCGCTCTCTTTTGACTCGGCAAATTTCACTTATTCTTTAGCCTTTGTCTTTTTCGCCGGTTTTGTTTCCCCGGCAGGCGGCGGAATTACCACGCCCTTGTGCTTTGGCCTCGATTTTCCGAAACTTCCGGCAAAGATCTTGCCGCGTCGTGTCCTTTTATCTCCCTTTCCCATTTATGTTCTCTCCTTTAAGTCTGTCGTATTAATAATTTGATCAGATATTCCTGTATCTCTGAATTCGCAGCGAGGCTATTGTGGCCTTCGCAAAAAAATTTGGTCGAAGCCGGCGCGATGCTCAATTCGCCGCGTCCCATAAAAGAGTATGTCGAGACGATGCCGTCGCCCGGCGAGTAAATTGCCGCTCTTAACGCATTCGCTTCGGCGGAGTTTCCGTCCTTCTTTTTACGGTCCGGCGCCGCAAACCGCGTTATCCACTCGCCGTTCTTCGCGCTTCGTTGAAGCGCGGCACCGTTGACCGTCTCTTTACACTCGGAACCGACGAGCGCAAATTCGACGCTCGGCTTTGTGTTCGACACGGCGCTCAGGGCTTCGTGAAAAAGTTTTGCACGCTCGAGCATCTTCGCGAAGAAGATCGGCGCCGCCTTGCGTTCCGCCGATGTGAACGTCTTATCGAATTTCGGGTCTTCGATCGGATCCCATCCGTACTTCGCCCACACTTTCGGATCGTAAAGATCAACGCTGATCTGTTTCATATCCGCGTCCATTAACCTAAATGTCCCTGGAGCAGGCAGCAGTTCATACGCGGCCGGCATCGTAAAAACATCAAAACGCGAGATATTACGAACGAACGGTAAGTTGATCGCGACCGGGCCGAACGTCTCTCCGTTGATGAATCCCTCAAGCGTCAGCGGCGAACCTTCGTTCGGCGTGCCGAGTAGGACGATCTTTCCAAAAAGCTTGTCGCCCGCCCACGTCGGTACGGCCTTTCGCCCGGCAGGCGGAAGATCGGCACTGCCGTACATTGCGGCATATCTGGCGATAAGACCGCCCATCGAGTGGGCGATTATATCGAACTTCAGCTCGGGCTTGGCGAGCTTTTTTTTGACGCTCTCAACACGATCGACAAGAAGCTGCGCGTTTTGGACGTTGTCGAGTCGCCAGTCGTACGGAAATACAAAAACTGACGATCTGTCCGCATTCGGACCGGGAGCCTTCCAAGTCTCTTCGTGGTATCCCTGTTTTACCAACGCGTCGATCAAACCCTGATAGACATCCACCCGCGGCAGGAGGCCGAGTTTGACCGACCGCAGAATATCGCCGGCGACAAGGCCGTCGCGTGACTTTAACGGGTCCGTGATGATCGGCAGGCGAATATCGTCAACTTTTGATCTTGCAATGCTCAGCCAAACTGTCTCGCCCGTCGTGTCGTTGATGAGTTCGGAGCCCGTGATACCGGGGATGATGATGACCGGGTTCCGATCTTGCGCGAGCGCGAAAGTGCCTGCCGCCGAAAGGATCAGCAGAAGCACCGCAAACCGTGCAAATTTATCGTAAAAGAACCGCATCGTTTCCCGCCCTTAGGCGTTTACCGTTAGCTCCTTGTCCTCAGGGCGTTCCACTCTCTTCCAAAGCCACTTCTTAAAATCTTCAGGAAATCGCTGGATCGCCGACTGGATCGGCCACGCGGCGGCGTCCGCAAGCGGACAATGCGAGCGTCCTTCCATATTGTCGCAAAGATCGAGCAGTACCTGCGCATCCTCGGGACGCCCGCCACCGGCTGCGATACGGTTGAAGATCTTGAGCAGCCAATCCGTTCCTTCGCGGCACGGCGTGCACCAGCCGCAGGATTCGTGCTTGTAGAACTCGGTGAGGTTTCGCGTCGATTCAACGACATCGACGGTCTCATCCATCACCATGAACCCGCCCGAGCCGACCATTGACCCGGCCGCGACGAGGCCTTCATAGTCGAGGGTTACGTTCTTGCCGAGGATCTGGCTCGTATTCATAATGTAAACGGACGAACCGCCTGGAATTACGGCCTTCAGCTTCTTGTCATTGCGAAGCATCCCGCCGCAGTCCTCCATAATGAACTTCTCCATATCGGCGTATCCAAGCGGAAGCTCATAAACGCCGGGTTTCTTTACGTGGCCGCTGACGGACCAGAGCTTTGTGCCGCCGGACTTTGCGGTTCCGAGATCGCGCCAAGTTTCGGCGCCGAGTTCAATGATCTCAGGCACAGCCGTTAGAGTTTCGACGTTGTTAACAACTGTCGGGCACGCATATAGACCTTCGAGCGCCGGGAAAGGCGGCTTCATTCTCGGATGGCCGCGAAAACCCTCGAGCGAACTCAGAAGCGATGTTTCTTCGCCGCAGATATACGCACCGGCTCCCGTGTGCGTAAAGATATCCATATCAAAGCCCGAACCAAGGATATTCCGCCCCAAAAGGCCTGCATCGCGTGCTTCGGCGAGCGCAATATCCATTATGTCCATCAGATACCGGTACTCGCCGCGATAGTATATATAACCGGTCGCCGCGCCGAGCGCACGACCGGCGATGATCATCCCTTCGATCAATGCGTGCGGATCGCGTTCGAGCAGATAACGATCTTTGAACGTTCCGGGCTCGGATTCGTCCGCGTTGCAAACGATGTATTTCGGCTTCGGCGAATCCTTCGGCACGAACGACCACTTCATACCGGTCGGGAATCCCGCACCGCCGCGGCCGCGCAGAGCAGACGTCTTGACCGCCTCGATAATATCCGCCGGAGCCATTCCGAGAGCCTTTTTAAGGCTCGTGTAGCCGCCCATATCGCGATACACCTTCAGCGTGTGCCCGTCCTTTGCAAGCACCTGCCTCAACTGTAGCGGCTCACAGCCTATTGCTTTGATCTCCATATATCTTCGTCCGCGTTAGCGGCACATAGCCACGTCCTTTAGGGCGTGGTTATGGTTTCGGGATTCGATTCTCAGCCCGATCTATCGGGCTCGTAGTTAACAGCTTAAGCCGAACAATTAATGACGTTAGAACGCCCTTTCGTAGTCCTCCACAAAAATGATCGCCAAACGAATCTTGTCCAATGCCTCCTCTTCCGTATCACCCTGCGACCAGCAGCCCGGCAATGCAGAACACGATACGCTGTAACCCTCATCCGTGTGCTGTAATGCGACTTTGTAATACATTGCTATTTACACTCTGCTAATATCCTATCCATCTTGTCGAGCGTCAGACCCCCGTGTCAGTAGCCCGCACGTGTCAGTAGCCCGCACGTGTCAGTAGCCCGCACGTGTCAGTAGCCCGCACGTTAGTAAGGGCTCAGCTCAACACACCACTCAAAACTATTACCGACATAACGTGTCAGTAGCCCGCACGTTAGTAAGGGCTCAGCTCAACACACCACTCAAAACTATTACCGACATAACGTGTCAGTAGCCCGCACGTTAGTAAGGGCTTAGCTCAACACACCGCTCAACACTATTACCGACTTACCGTGTCAGTAAGGCTCAACCCAGCTTCCACTCAAGCCTATTCAAACTTCGGCAGCTCACCGCCCTGCCCGTTTACCACATAGTCAACCGCCGCTAAAATGTGCTCATCCGTCCACAAATACCTTGTGCTGCCGTGGCGACTCCATGCCCGTCCACTGAGTGCAAGTAATCCGGCATCTCGCAAAGCCCGAGTTGAATACGCCTTAAAACTATCCATCATCCTTTCCGGCTTTCCCGAATTGCCCGTTGTCGCGTGAACGTGATTAGTCCTCACATTGAGCGCAAACAACGCGTAGCCACGGTTAGAGCAAACTTCACGGACCGCCTTCTCAACGACCGCCCGCTCTTGCTCACCTAAAACAAAAACTTCGTCCTTCATCTGGTCGAGCTTTCTGCTGACCTTTTCAGCGTCGGGTTCGATCTTCGGCGCTCGGTAGCGGTTATGCCAACGCCTGTCAACAGATCCGCGTTCGTCCCCATGAAGCCAAGTGCCGTAGCAGCGAAATGTTATCAAATATCCCTTCGCGGTTGACCGATCCTGAAACTCTATATAATCGCGTTTGGGCATCTTCTGCGTCGTCTCTCGATCGCGTTGAGCCCTTACTAACGTGCGGGCTACTGACACGTGCGTTCCTGAAACTCCTAGCCTCGTTTGGGCATCTTCTGCGTCGTCTCTCGATCGCGTTGAGCCCTTACTAACGTGCGGGCTACTGACACGTGCTCATCTACTCGCATTCATTCAATATCTTATCCACCTTGTCGAGCGTCAGATCCTCGTGGTAATCGAAACCGATCTGCATCATTGGTGCGGTGCCGCAGCTGCCTAAACATTCAACGAGCGAGACGGTGAATTTGCCGTCAGGCGTCGTTTCGCCGGGGTGAATGCCGAGTTTCGAGCAGATATGTTCGGTGATGTCCGGTTCGCCCATTATCTTGCACGACAAGGTCTTGCATATCTGTATGTGGTGGCGGCCGACGCGATGCATATTGAACATCGTATAGAAGGTTGCCGTCTCCCAAACATCCGTCACCTCAAGATTCAAAAATTTCGCAAGGAAATTCACGCCGGGATTGTCGATATATCCGCGTTCTCTCTGTATGACAAAAAGAAGCGGGATCAATGCCGAACGGCTCCTGTCGGGCGGATATTTCTCAAGGTGCGAACGGATCTCGTCCATCACCTCGGGCGAGAACTCCGCGACCTCGTCCGTTACGACTACCTGGTCCGTATAACTTGCGGGTGTTGCTGATGCCATAACTTCTCAAATGCTGAACTGTTAATGGTGAATGGTATAAGGTCTCGTACTAAAAATGCTTTCGCTCAGTTCATTCACCATTCACTATTCACCCATCGCCATTACTAACGGTCAATTTCTCCGAGGACAATATCCAAGCTTCCGATGACGGCAACGACGTCGGCGACCATTTCGCCCTTGACCATTTCGGGCAAAGCGGAAAGGTTCACGAAACTAGGCCCGCGGAAATGCACGCGTTCGGGCTTCGGGCCGCCATTGGACTTCATATAGACGCCGAGTTCGCCCTTTGACGCCTCGATCGGCATATAGACCTCGCCCGCGGGTACGTTAAAGCCTTCGGCAACGATCAGGAAGTGGTGAATGAGCGAATCCATATGCTTGCGCATATCGTCTCGGTCAGGCAGCACGATCTTCGGAGCGTTCGCTTTGATCGGGCCGGGCTTTAGGCGTTCGAGCGCCTGACGCACGATCTTTGCAGACTCGTAACATTCGCGTATGCGGACCATATATCTCGCCCAAACATCGCAATCGTGTTCGACCGGCACTTCGAAATCGTAAGTTTCGTAGCCCGTGTACGGGTTATCGCGCCTCAAGTCAAGGTCAACGCCGCTGCCGCGAAGGCACGGCCCCGTCAATCCCCAGCTTATTGCGTCTTCGCGGGAGATAATACCGATCCCTTTCGTACGGCTGTGCCAGATAGTGTTTCCGGTAAGAAGCGTGTCGAAGGTGTCCATCGCTTCCGGAAAATCATCAAGGAACTGCTTACAACGCTCGGTAAAACCTGCCGGAAGATCCATCATCAGGCCGCCGATGCGAAAATAGCTCGGCGTCATACGCCCGCCGGACGCTGCTTCGATAAGGTTCAGTATCTTTTCACGCTGTCGGAAGCAGAAGAAGAACGGCGACATCGCTCCGAGGTCAAGGCCGTGCGTGCCGAGCCAGACCATATGCGAAGCGATCCGCTGAAGTTCGCAAAAAAGCACACGAATCACCTGCGCTCGTTCCGGTATCTCAAGATCGAGAAGCTTTTCGGCGGCCATCACATACGCGAGATTATTGCCAAGCGGATTAAGATAATCCATTCGGTCTGTGATGACGATGCCCTGTTGATACTTCTTGTATTCAAAGAGCTTCTCCATCCCGGTGTGCAAATAGCCGATATCCGGGACCGCCTTGAGGACAAGTTCGCCATCCAGACGAAGATCGAGCCTTAGCACGCCATGAGTGGACGGATGCTGCGGCCCCATCGAAAGGGTCATCTCGGATTCGAGAGCGTTGTCCAGCACGTTGGCTGCTGTCGGGGAATTTTCTACGACGGTATCCATCATCAATTCAAGCTATAAGGTTCGTATCCGCGAAGCGGATAATCTTTCCGCAGAGCGAATCCATCAAAGTCCGACGGCAGCAAGATCCTGCGCAGGTCGGGATGTCCATCAAAAATGATCCCGAAAAAGTCGAAAGTCTCGCGTTCGTGCCAATTTGCGGTCTTCCACAGCGAAGTGACCGTTGCGACCTGCGGATCGTCTTCGGAAAGCAGCACTTTCACGCGAAGGCGTTGGTGGTGCGTTGTCGAAAAAAGGTGGTAGTTGACCGCGAACCTCGACTCCTCTTCGGGCCCGAGATCGCCTCCGCAAAGGTCAGCGAGCATATCGAACTGATGCTCATCGCGCAAGAAAGCGCACGCGTCCACGATGTGCTCCTTCGGGACGACGACCGTCACCTCTCCATGCGCATCGGTGACGTCGGTCACCCAAGCCGCGTTCTTCTCTTTCATTTCCTCAACGAAAATATGAAGCCGTTCTGTCATAGATCACTTCCAGGCACAAATGCGTGCTCGGTCATTTTGCCAACAGGCGCCGTTACGCGTCATTTCTCCGAGCGGATCGTGGGCGTGGGTCGCGTCCCTCGCACCGTTCCAGTAGCCCAACGCGGTGCCCGGACTGACCAGCACCTGAGCAAAATACGCGCCCTTCTTTCGAAGCTCGGTTATCTGGAACGAACCGGTGCCGTCGCTATACATATCGATGTCACACTTGCCCGAAATGTACTTCTTGCCGTCGATAACGAGAAGGCAGCGGCCGGGCTTTGCGTAAACGGTGCTGCCGGCGTAAAGTCCGACCGCGCTAAGAATGACAAAGAACAAGATCGCTCTCTTCATTTTTAAGTCTCCTAGTTCGACCTTCGGCGTTCGTGACGCGACGGTACTGAATAAGGCCGCGACGCTTCGCCCTTGCGGACCTCGTCCTGCATTTCGCGTTCGAGCGCAGTATCTTCCGTAACCGGCAGTGTGCCGGGGACGATGGACTTTCTTGATTCCGGCTCGAAGGCGTCGCGGCGATCCTTGACAGACTCTTTCATTATCTTGTCTTGGAGCATCGTGATCGCATGCACAAGCATTTCAGGCCGCGGCGGGCATCCCGGCACATATACATCGACAGGGACTACCTTATCGACGCCCTGGACGATAGCGTAATTATCAAAGACGCCGCCTGACGTCGCACATGCTCCCATCGAAATGACCCATTTCGGCTCGGGCATCTGGTCGTAGATCCTCCGCAGGACGGGCGCCATCTTTCGCGAAACACGGCCGGAGACGATCATCACGTCAGCCTGCCTCGGACTTGCGCGAAAAGTTTCCGCACCGAAGCGGGAAAGGTCGTTACGCGCCGAAACGGTATTCATCATCTCGATCGCGCAGCATGCCAGGCCGAATGTTGCCGGCCAAAGGCTCGATTTCCGAGCCCAGTTGACCACGGCGTCGAGCTTTACAGTTACGACGTCCGGCAGCGAATCAAATAGTGTATTTTCAAGCCCCATAAAAAAGATCAGGCGGCAATTTTTACCGGTGCAGACTTAGCTGTTTCCCTTCGCTCCCGAGCCATTCGCTTTGCTTCCTCTCGTGCCTCGACCCGCGACTGGACGCCCCATTCGAAGACGCCTTTCTTCCAGACGTAGATATATCCGGCGATCAGGGTCGCAATAAAGACCAGTATCTCGACGAGCGCCACTACGCCGAAGATCGCCGGCTCTCGCAGAAGGCTCTTAAAGGCGACGGCGAACGGCACGATGAACAGAACTTCGATATCGAACAGAAGGAAAATGACCGCGACCGTGTAGAACTTAATGGAAAACCGTTCGCGGGCAGTGCCGACGGGGTCTTTACCGCATTCATACGGGCTAAGCTTTACAGAAGTACGCTTTCGCGGCCCGATCAACTGCGTTACCAGCAACTGGCTGACGCCAAAACCGGCCGCCACGAGAAACATTATTCCCAGCGGAACATAGTCGAAAAAACTGAATTCGGACATAAATGATCCTTCCGACCTATTTAGCCCAAGTTCGAGCAAGACGCTGTAAGAGAAAAGCGCGTTTTAGATGCGGGAAAATTGGGCGTTACAGCACCCTTAAATCGTAAGTTAAGCCCTTAGGAGTGTCAAGGCAGTGAGTTCAACGCGAGTCCGTATAATATACGTTGACCGAGTAAAAGCGGATATGTTATTTTGAATGTTGGCGAACGTCGCATTTTTCGCCCGTTCTACCCGCATTTTTACTTGATCTTCACCCACTTTTCCCGTGATCTCTGGATACAATACCGACGTTGAACATAATGGTGTGGTTTACCACATACAGACAGAGGACAAAGGCCTCTCGTCGCAGTTGATCGTGTCTCTTGTTTACGACCGCGGCACGATCCTGGCAAGCAAACGCACGCCATATAACGACCTGAACGCAGACTCGCTAGACGAAGCGGCCCTTATCGACCGGCTTTCGCGTCAGCATAAACTGATCTGCGCGGCTGTTCGCGCCGGGCGCATCGGCGACTTACAGCAAATGACCGGAAAGGCCCGTGCGGCAAAGGCCGAGGCCGTCGTCGAGATCCGAGCCGAAGTTCCCGTTACCGAAGTTCGCGACACGTTGGAAGAGAGTTTGGCCGCGAACGCTCAGCCAGCAGCACCGATCGAGACCCAGCGCGTTATCACTATTTCGGCGCCCGATGCCTCGCCGATCGAGATCCCTTCGACAAAGCCGCCCGCGACCAACATCGAGCTTGATGATGATTTCTTCGATCTTCCCGTCTTCGAGGACGCCGTAACGATCATCGACGAGATCCAACTTCTTCCGGAGGAAGCCGTCGAGGTGATGAGCGAGCTTTCCGGACACGACCGACCGCGAAACGAGAATCTATCCGTCGATATTCTAGGCGAAACGAAATTCAAGGGCGGCGACCGCCTTTCTCTCAACATCCTCGTGTGCCGCGGCACTGACCGACGCATCGTAAAAGACGCGCAGATAATGGTAAAAGTGCTTGGATCGGCATTCCGTCCCGTGATATTCCACGCACATTCCGACGCGAACGGCCTCGCGAAAGTGCATCTCCAGATACCCCATTTCAGCGCAGGCAGAGCCGCGATGCTCGTTAAGGTCATCGCCGACGGCGAAGAGCTCGAGTCGCGCCGCCTCGTCACGCCCGGCTAAGATTCGCTTACCTCTCTTAACTCGAATATAATTAGAAGCGTGGAAGAGATCACGCTGAACGGTGCCCCAAGGAGCGTCGAAACTTCGACAAGCATATCCGTGCTCGTCGAAGGTCTTTCGATGCCTGAGAGACGGCTTGCCGTCGAATTGAACGGCGTCGTCGTCCGAAAGGCCGATTGGCCCGAAATCGTCCTAAAGACCGACGACCGCGTCGAGATCGTACACTTCGTCGGCGGCGGCTAACCTTTCGCACCGTCCATCAGCCAACCCTGCCCCGGCACGCCGCGATCGAAGAGCGGATCGTCCTCTCGCAAGACGTTAGTACGATGAAAGTTCACGCCCAAAACCGCATACTTTCCGGCCAACCGATGCCTGGACTGATCCTTATCCCGGAGTATCTACTGGTCGGTCGCGCTATCGAGGAGATCGTGCTGATCGCTACCGCAAGTCGCGAAGACGAGTGGGCCGGCAGATTACAATTCCTACCGGTGTGAGTTCACGCCTGAAAACGAGCCGCATTGCGTTCCTTCGCTCTTTGCGTGAGAATCGATAGATAAGATGTCGGACATACTTACGATCGCAAATACTGCTTTTTCATCAAGGCTTATCATCGGGACCGGAAAGTACCGCTCGAATGACGAGATGAAGGCCGCGCATTTGGCTTCCGGGTCGGAAATGGTCACGGTTGCGGTCAATCGCGTTCCGCTCGACCGATCGAGCGAATCGTTCCTCGATCATCTCGACCCGAGGATGCGCATCCTGCCGAATACCGCCGGATGTTACGACGCCGATCATGCGATCCGAACCGCGAGGCTCGCCCGCGAGGCCTTGGAGACCGATTGGCTAAAACTTGAGGTCATCGGCGATCCCGTTACGCTTTTCCCGGATAACGAGCAAACCCTCGCCGCCGCGAAAATCCTTGCGAAAGAAGGGTTTATCCTGCTGCCCTACATCACTGACGACCTGATAATGGCAAAGAAGATGCTGGATGCGGGCTGTGCCGCCATTATGCCGCTCGCTGCGCCGATCGGTTCCGGGATGGGCGTGCAGAATCCCGCGAATCTGCGAATAATGCGCGAGCAGCTGCCCGATGCAACGATAATCGTCGATGCGGGCGTCGGCGTACCGTCGGATGCCGCGATCGCGATGGAGCTCGGTGCTGACGCTATCTTGATGAATACGGCGATCGCCGAATCGCCCGACCCTGCCGCGATGGCCACTGCGATGAAGCTGGGCGTCGAGGCAGGACGCCTCGCGTATCTCGCCGGCCGTATGCCGAAACGGCTTTACGCCTCGGCTTCAAGCCCGATCCAAGGCGCGATAAAATAGCCGCAGAATTCGACCGTAAGGGAATGTGCCGGATTTGACTACTGCCGGCGAGATACATCTCCCGCAGAGGTGTCATTTTTTATGCAGATCAAGGTGTTATTCTTTGGGGCCGCTGCCGACATTGCCGGCAAACGCGTCGAGGAATTGCAAGTTATCGAGGGCACGACGGCGGAGGATCTGATGGCCGAGATCATCTCCAGATTTCCGCCGCTTGCCGCTCAAAAACTCCATATCTCGATAGACCAAGAGTATGCTCGCGCAGATTCGATCGTCGTGAACGGCGCCGAGATCGCGATCTTCACCGCTGTTTCAGGCGGATAAAGGTTAAGAAAAAAAGGGTATGACCGGCAAACAGTTCTATGATCGGCAAACTGCGGGCGGCTCGGACGACGCCGGAACTAATGCGGTTGGTGAATCACCCGCAAGAACAATAATGGCGAACGGCGCAATGGACTTCTGCGAAATCACGATCGAGGCGCTCGATATCAACTCGGTCGCGCGGCGCGGCGCGGCGCCGGAGTGCGGTGCGACCGTTACGCTCGATGGTTACGCACGCAGATTCACGAAGAAAGACGGCAAGGTCGTCGAGACCGAATATCTCATATACGAGGCATACGATGAGATGGCTCTCAAAGAGATGAGCAAGCTGATCGACGCCGCGCATCTGAAATTTGAAATTTCAAATATCGGAATTGTGCACCGTATCGGAAGGCTTGAGATCGGCGAGACGAGCGTCGTCATTTCGGTTGCCGCACCGCATCGCAAGGACGCCTTCGCCGCCTGCGAATGGCTGATAAAAGAACTCAAACGAACGGTTCCCATCTGGAAGAAAGAAGTTTACTTGGATGGCGAAGCGTGGGCCGTTGGCGAATCCGTCGTCTAGCGGACGACATCGAAAATTACGGCTTGCGAACCTGAGAAAACAAGGTCTCCAGCGTCGAGGATCCGCTCGCTGATGGTCGATGCGGTCGTCGCTTTAATGCCGCCAGTCGAACGGCCGTTGTTCAAGGTCGCGATCATCGACGGCGGAAGATCCGACATCTCGCTTGCTCCGACGATCGCACCGGCAGATTCCCTGGAGAAAACAGCGTAAAGCTTGTCGGATCTTCGCAGCGAATTGAGCGTCGCGATCAACTCTTCGGGGTCTCGCGGAGCGAACTGCTGCATCGCTGAGGCTTGCTGAACGACGTTGCCGTCGGCGATCGTCAAGGTAAGTTTGCCGGGCGTTGCATCCGCAGGGATCGTGAGCGGAAAGACGGCGGTGAACGGCGTCCCGTCCTGACGCCGAAGCGTCGCAGTGACATTCACCTTGTCGCCGGGACGAACTTCGTTCTTATCGACTGCGATCCGATCTAACGAGGCAACACGGGAACCTTCGCTGATCGTAAGATCAAGCTTTATTCGGGTGAACTCTATTCCTGCCATCTGCGCGTTCAGCAATGCCGCAAGCGGAACGGACGGCGACGCCGCAGAGATCGCAGCAGCCTGCGGGCCCGTATATCGGCGCTCGATCTTGACGTCCGGCAGACCTTTCATCGCGATCGTGCCTTTTATGTCGATCGTCGTGTCGCCGATAGTTCTCTCGTTGCCTTGGATCGTGTTCATCAGGCCTGAGTTCAGCAACAGCGGCGAAAGAAAATCGTCGATGACCGTCTCGAATTTCACGGTCTCGTCGCGTCCGCGACTCGTTCGGACGTGGACCTCGATCGGCAACATCGTCGGCGGACGGCCGAGAATTCCGTAGATGCCGGTCGCCCGATCCTGCGTAAGAGTGCCGACGGCAGAATCCGGAACGGCAAGTTTGAACGAGTTGTTCAGGTTCGGGACAACGGTTACGACGTGCGATTCGCTCATCGGCAGATCGACCGAACCTAGCGAAAAGTACGGGTGGCCGAAAGCGTATATCTTCTCGCCGTCGCGCAAAGTTACTGTCCCTGCCGCCGAAACCGAGAGGTCGCCCCGTGCTAGTTCAACGACGATGGAATCGCCGCCGAGAAGTGTGCTGGCGGTCGGCTTCTTGAAATTGATCTCGCTCGAACCGCCGACAGTTGCGACGCTCAACATCCCGGCCTGCATCAGGTCGGGAGCGAATGCGTCGATCGTCGATCGCGAAAAGCCTCCAAATGCGAGCGGTGTCGCGATCGGCCTAAAAGTTTGTCCAAAAACGGATGACAAACTTGCTCCCAAATTGCTGCCGAGGACCGCCTCTGCCGGCGCCTTGGCGGAAAAATGTCCCGTGATCCTCCGCCAGTTCGCGTCCAGCAGGTCAGCGAAGTTGAATGAAACTCTATTGGCGCCGAGCCGCGGCGACGACGCGGGCTGTTCGAAGATCGAGATCATACTGCCGATCGGCGTAATGCCGCAGATCGCTTCCTTCGCGTATGGAAAGCTGTATGAAATAGCTCCGACGAGTTTCCCGTCGATATAGACGGGCGAACCCGACATTCCGGCAAAAACGAGCGTTCGGTCGGCGTTAGCTCCGCTAAGTTTGCCGACGATCAGGTCTTGCCGAGGCCCGATGCCGTTCGGGACGACACCGAGTATCTCGACGCCGAATTCTTCGGGCTTTGTGCCGCTAAAAACGGTCCGAGCCGTCCCTTTCATCCCGACCCGTACGTCGGAAAGCGGCATCAGATCGCGTCCCGGCACTGCCGGAATTACTTGAGCGGCAGCGAAGATCGCCGAAAAAAGGATCGCAAAGGTCGCCGGGAATGCTGCTTTTAGAGACTTCATTGATAAAAAATAGGTCTATGCGAATTCGATGAATATGTTATCATCAGAGATGTCTTCTCGAAAGCTTTTCGCTCTTCGGGGTATTTGTCTTCCCTCATACCTTTGTTGTCTTTAACCGTTCCCGCGTTGGGCGGCCTCAACCTGCATTTCCACTTGGAAACGCCATGGCAAAAATAAAAAAAGTAATAAAGAGCCTTTTTAAGCTGGTCGTACCGGTTGTCTCGCTCGTGGTCATCGTTGTTGTCGGACTATCGATCTGGCTCGTTTATACAGTCGCCCGTCCGCTGCCGACGCAGAATATTTTAACGCCCGACAAATACGCGAGGCTCTCGTCGCGTGCCGCGCAAATAACCGAGGAATCTTGGTCGAATAAAGACGGTTCGCAGGCACACGGTTGGCTGCTGCGAGGTGCGGAATCGGCACCGGCCGTGATCCTTTATCACCGATACGGCACGAATCGCTCGCACTTACTTAACCTCGGCGTTAAGATAAATGAATCGACGAATTACACCGTATTGATGCCCGACCTGCGTTCGCACGGCTCGACAGCGGAGGGCTTTTGCACCTTCGGCGGCTGTGATGCAAAAGACGCCGCCACGGCAGTCGATTTCCTTCTGAATTTGCGTACGCCCACCGGCATCTCGCTCATTCAAAAGAAGGTCGGTATCTACGGCATTGAGCTTGGATCGCTCTACGCGCTTGCGGCCGCCGGCGAAAAGCCTGAGGTTACGGCCCTTGCTCTCGATTCCGTCCCCGAAAACTCAGAACAGCTTCTCGAACAGGTAGTCGATCAGCGATTTCCGTTCATGAGCACCGTTACGGGAAAACTCGCAGGACTCGGCACACGTTTCTACTACTACCAAGGATGTTTTGACCGCGAGACGACCTGCGCGGCTGCGAAAAAGCTTGCGGATCGACGCGTGCTGCTGCTTGCCGGCCTCGATGCGCCTGCGTACGCTGACGCGACAACGCGACTGACAAAATGCTTTCCGACTTCGACCCGTGTCGAGGCAAAACTCGATCTCAGCCCGACAGGAATGACGATGATAAACGCGTCTGTCGAGCAATCCGAGGCATACGATCAGCGTTTGATCGAATTCTTCCGCTCATCCCTCTCCGAGTAAAGAACCGACATCCTTAACGCCGCACGTGTCAGTAGCCCGCACGTCAGTAAGGGCTCAGTACCAGGCAGAAAAAGCGAAGATCGCACCCACAGAGGACACAGGCTTTCTGAATTGCCACGGCTTTTAAGCCGTGGGTCAAGTCCAAACATCGAGCTTCAGAGGCGGCACGCCGCCGACAGATCGCTGTCGCGTGTTTCACACGCTCCGAAATAGATGTGATCGTTGCCTTGCTACAAACATCTCGCTCCTGCCGGAGCTGAGAGACCTTGCTCCTGCCCTTC
>Ga0138256_10000357_pt1 | contig 51442 bp, 35 predicted proteins | sample KNB2016incub_MG_FD_105486 | JGI IMG/M metagenome (GOLD analysis project Ga0138256, IMG submission 105486) | Active sludge microbial communities from wastewater in Klosterneuburg, Austria - KNB2014incub_MG | ecosystem: Engineered > WWTP > Activated sludge > Unclassified | place: Austria...
TCAATTCCAAAAAATCACACGAGATTTTGGTTCGGGTCATCTTTATGGTTGGGATTGTCCGAATGCATTCAGGGTTATGCTACGTGACTATTTAAGCAGTTTGGACTGTTTTTAAAATAACTATAGAAGTTAAAATTGGTCAATCATTTGGAAAACGATTTCTAAAAATTAAAGTACTAAATCAGAATGCTGACAGTCCTGAATTACACAACATTATTATTCATCACTTATTTGATGTTATGGACTTTGCCTTTCTACCAAGATGTATTGTTGTCTTCACAAACAAAAGAAAACAAAGAATTGGTGATTTGATGGCTAAGACTATGGTAGTGGAAAAATAAACCAATAATAAAATAAGGTTTGACTAAATGGTATCGTGAATCTTTAATGTGAATATTAAAGATATGATGTATGCATTTTATTTTAGCAATCGATTGCTTCTAACTTTGATTCAATGCATTCCAAAAAACATCACCTAAAAATATGTTTTTTGTACCTCTCGCGGACGCACAATCGGTGTCTTCGGAATAAAAGTTATATCCATAAAATCTATTGTTCCGTTAGGTGCGATTTTCAACATGACAGACTGATAAGGCTTAAACTCAACATTAATTTTTTGTTGTTTTCTGTTGGTATATATGTTGAATGCCATGGTTTTTGATTCAGTCATTAGAGACTGACCTGAGTATACGGGATATTGTAAATCTTTGGCCCCCCATTGTGCTAAAAACAAATATTTTGTTCCATCTTTCGTCGTCCTGCACCAATACCCGGGCAAGCTATCACCCTGAATCAATGGCGGATGATTGATGATCTGATCAAAATGTTTTGAGACCTGCGGTAAGGCTAATAATTGCCTGAGTAGTGTTGCATAACTTCCTGATTTGGATTTACCGGGTTGACTCGGGGTTTGTTTTATACATATCCTTAAACCCTCCTTGGCCAATTGTAAAATCCGTTTTAGAGCCCGAATATCCATATATTTTACATCGACATACAGCAGTGAGAATGAAGCATCACCGACCACCAGCTTACGATTTACAACTTTGGACTGCTCCAAAAAATGTCGGTTGATCCACAGCGGATGATATCCTGCTGTTTCTGCCGGAGGATCTATGTATCTCATTTCATATTCTCCCCAAACCCACACACGCTGCCTTTCAGGAGGATAGGCGCCTTTCATCAATGCATCTTCATAGGGAATATATACTGCGACATCACTGTAGGACTTTCCTTTTTGCAAAATACCGGATACTTTTTCGACATAAGAATTAAAAGCAGGTATTTCATCTGTCAGACTTCCTCCAGGACCAAAATAACATGATGCAAAAAAATCAATCGTATCAACACCCTCAGGATTATAGGGCATACCAATGTAAATATGCTGATTGACCCCATTGGCAAACAAGGCATCAGCAACCATTTTAAGATCGGCAGTTTGCTCTTTTCTCAGGTAGGTGTACGGAAAACCATACATACAAGTAAACGATTCACAACTCACCATTTCCTTGGATGACAAACAAGCCGCAGAGCTCACTATTTTAGAGTAATTGGGATTGTTCAGCATAGCTTCTGTTTCCGGAATATCAACCAATGCATAAGAGCTCATCACATCTGTAGGTGCTCCAAGACATTGTACCCTGGACCAGGCTCCCATTTCCTTACACTTACTTACAAAAGGCTTATAGAATCCTTGATTAATATACTCCTCCAAATGCAACATATAATCATAGCGCACATCTGGAAAAGAATCGATGCCCTTGTTCATGTATGGAATAATATCGTACTTGAATCTTACTTTAAATGTTGAATCAAAGCCGGGAGTCCAAATTTTATTTGTTTTGTTGAGTTTGATTTCCCAGGAATCCATAAAGAGCGCCGATTTTGAACCCTTTAATACCTCCTTCATGGCGGTCTGAAATGGATCAGCAAAAAGCTTAAAGGCATTAGAATCAAGATGATTGATTACCCTCATATTTTGAGGATAGGCCCAGGAAAAGGTCAGCATCTGACTAAAACTTGTATCCCCGTAGATTTGAGTGCCGTGTTGTTTATCAATATTTAGACCAGCTGTGGGCCACGCACTTCCAAACGTGAAATCACAGGCCAGTTCTATGGAATCAGCATACCGCTTGGTATAAGCTACGATATCTGTCCAATCCTGACTTAACCACTCCTGCGCACTGGTATCCATGGGATACTGCCTGTTAGAAATCAGAGCATAAATAGGATTGTAGCGGTACAATGGATAAACCCATGCGATTTCTACCCCACCAAACTGATTTCGCTTCGCCCAATCGAGTTGAAACTTAACATCTGATGGTTTAATCTTTGTAGCAAACCAAAACCATCGGGCAAGTGGCTTGGATGTCCGGTAGAATTTGTTCGGAGCCGTGGATTTACCTTTAGGATTATCGGCGATATTATTAATACCCAATAATGGCAAACAAAATATTAGAACTAAAAATTTCAAGAGATTCATGGTGTAAAAGTAGCTATTTAGAAATAGATCCTCATCGGACCTTTTAAGAATCAAATACCGAACTTTAAATTACAAGCTTAAACGATTACTTTTGTGCTGATGTACACAAAGATAAATTTTATCATAACATTAAGTCCTACATTGTAAATAAAAATGACCCGAAGATTGATTCATATCTTATTACTTTTCTTATGTATGATTCTGGGATGGGTATTGGGTTACATGAAAATGCCTTACATAGATCAGAATGACGCGTTTTGGATTGGTGTTGTCGGGTGCCTTGGACTCATAGGTTTTATGATTTCACTATTTCGAATTTGGAAAATTTATAAGAGCACAAATACTGATGAAACAGAACATAGTTCATTGACTGGTTCATTGATCAAAAGTTTGACTAATTCTAATTTTTTAGTTTCTATAATCATAATTGCCTTAATCTGTGCTGGCCTATTTTCGTATAACCATAATCGACAAATAAATGAAGAATTGAAACAGACTCAAGCTGCCTTGGAAGATTTAAAATCAAACACCAATATAGAACAACAACGCATCAACATTTCTTTATTATCTGATTTGATCAACGATTTGGATTCAAACCAAAATTACATTCATGATACCCCAACTAAGAATCACATGGTAGAACGGATTGTGTCATTAAGTTCTTCCTTCAAAATAAATAGAGTTTGGGATTTTGCCAATAAAGTAAATGTTAGCTTAAGTGAAGAACGAGGACTTTTATTACTCGCCTTACTTAAAACAAAAATGGATTCCACCTTTTTCAATAAAATAAAAGCAAACGTAAGTTTTTATGGTGCAGATTTAAGAAATGCGGATTTACATGGTTTAGACCTCAGTGGAATTGATTTAAAATACGCCAATTTAGAATATGCTAATCTGCAAGGCGTTAATCTAAATGATGCTAATTTAAATGGAGCTAACTTAATGGGTGTAAATTTGAATAAGGCCACTTTGGTTGGTACCCATTTGATTTCTGCTACTATGAATTGGGTTAAAGCCAATGAAGTTGATTTCCACAAAGCCAAATTAGATAGTGCTCTATTCTCAAATGCAACTGCAATACATTCGCGATTCACCAATGCATCCATGATACATACGATAGCAAGTAATTCACTTTTTAATGAATCGGATTTTGACTATTGCGTTTTGATGTACACTAATGTCTCGAATGCCAATTTTTCTAAAGCGATAATGACCCATGCTGAATTGTATTTTCTGGATTTGAATAATACCATAATCAAAGATGCCATCATTCGAAAAAACTGGAAAGAACTACTACTGGAAGAAAAAAATACAGGAGTGGAAACTATGCTTGAGGCTTATCAGATTATTTGTGATAGCACTTCTATCAAAGATTCCACATTCTATCGAATTATTTCCAAGACTCAATGAAGTAATCATGCCTAGACGGACTGATTGAATATACTATCACAAACTTTTCATGAGGGTATTGATTTTGTTCGAAAATTTAATGATGATATCATCTGTAGAACGATAGGGATCCATCCCCATTTCAAATGCCCACATGTAATAACTTTGAATATCATTTAAATAAGAAGCTAATAATACTTCATTGCATTTTGTAGTCTCGTTCAACTTGTATTTATTCCTTAGTTTAAGTCCAATTTTTTGACCAATCTCATTATTAATGATGTCTACATAATTATCCTCGGGACTATTTATTGAATCATTAAGTTGCTTCTCCGTAAATCTACCGGAAGTTATTTCAGGCATATTTTGTCTTTCATGCAAATCGCCAATTAAATCTCCCAAATCTTCTGAAAAAAACGAAGTAATAATCGCCTGTGCAGTAACATGATTAAAGGTATTGATGTATCCCTTTTCAGAACTATCTCTGACATTCTGAAATGCTAACTCAGGTGTATTAATATGTTGACATGATACTAGCGCTAGGTCATAAAAAGATTTATCTCCTGGTCCAAACATCACTGGTTTTCTTCGAGCTAGTATATAGGAAACTTCCAATTCTTTTCTTTGTCGAATAATATATGAATTGGAAAAAGCAAAACAGCTTCGTGTAAAATAATCAGCATTTCGAAGTTCCAATATTTTATTTTGACTGATACCGGAAATCATGGTGCGTTGCACGGTTACCGCATTGTTTGGGTACTTTAAATGAACAATGGATTGGCGATAGGCATTGCTATCGAGCTTCGAATAATCCTGTTCGTATTGAATTGAAACCATTGTTTTCAGATGCGTCAAATTTTTAAAACGCGACGATAAAATGGCCTTAGTATGTATTCCTAAAGAACCATCATTCCAAGTGTCGGTATCATCAAAATGTAAACAGCTTGTAGCACGAGCGTCAGGAAAAAAAAAGGCTACAATTCTAGATTTCGAAAAGAATACGCTACAGCCGGAAATAATGGAAACGCATAAAATAAATACTAGTAATTTATATCTTTTAGGGTCCATTTATTTTTTTGATCAGACAAAGTTATTTAAAAAACCATATATGTTGAAATAATTTATCAATAGGTCAATTGTTCCATTACATTCATTTATAGAAATTGTTGATTGAACAGAAAATCAAAATATATTGTAAATTTCATTTATGTTTGTAGCATCATTTAATTTATGAAGTCTTACGTCATATCTTTCATTCTGATATTCACCATTCCTATTTCATCTTATGCAATGAAATATAATATCACCTCCTTTGGTGCAATAGGTGATGGTGTTACACTGAATACTAAAGCCATTCAGAATGCAATTGATCAGGCTTATGCTGATGGTGGTGGTGTGGTCGTAATCCCAGCAGGTATATTTGTTTCAGGTTCCATTGTATTAAAAAGTGGGATTTCACTTCATCTCGAAAAACGAGCCGTGTTGTTGGGGAGCATTAATATTTCGGATTATATAAAACTCAACAGATGGAAGGCATTAATCATGGCTGATGGTGTTACGAACATTTCCATATCCGGAAAAGGAACTATTGATGGAAGAGGAGACCAGCTGGCCTTACATATTGACAGCCTATTTTATGCCGGAAAAATCGATAGTCACAATTATTATTTGGCAGAACGCAGACCTTGGGCTGAATTGAGACCTCAGGTCATTGAGTTCAATCGTTGCAGTCATATTAAGGTATTGGATGTGCTGATAAAAAATGCAGCATGCTGGGTTCAAACTTATGAGAAATGCAATAACATTATCATAGATAATATCCGTGTCGATAGCGATGCTTATTGGAATAATGATGGTATTGATATCGTGGATTGTCAAAATGTTCGGATCACCAATTGCAAGATCAACTCCTCTGATGATGGCATTTGTATTAAATCTGAAGATTTTAGTTTGTCCCAAATTTGTGATAACATTTATATTGCTGATTGCACCATTCGTTCGAGTTCGTGCGCTGTAAAATTTGGAACCTCTTTAGTAAGTGGCGCCCGAAATGTAGTGATCAAAAATATTAAAGTTTATGATACGTATAGATCAGCCATTGCTATCGAATGTACTCAGGGAGGATTTATAGAAAATGTACTCGTCGAAAATATAGTCGCCAAAAACACCGGAAATGCCATTTTTATACGTATTGGAAAAATACGTGGAGCCCCGACTGCTGGGCCATTGCGAAATGTCATCATTAGAAATATAAAGGTTACTGTACCGTTTAACAAACCGGATATGGCATACAACATTAGAGGTCCGGAATTACCCTATTTTCATAATGTATTCCCGTCATCCATTACCGGGAATCCAGGTGTTTATGTAGAAAACGTGATTTTAGAAAATATTAAAATCATCTATCCGGGCAGAGGAAATAAAGCTTACGCAAACTTACCTTTATATCGTATAAAAGACGTTCCTGAACTTGAAACGAGCTATCCTGAATTTTCAATGTTTGGCGAATTACCGGCATGGGGCTTCTATGTAAGACACGTAAAAGGATTAACATTTAAAAACATAAATCTGAGTATCAATGATCCCGATTATCGACCAGCCATGGTGTTTGATGATACACATCAATTGAGAATAGAATCCCTAAAAGTTCTTGGTGACAATAAACCAAATCCTATATTCTATAAGGATACCAGTAATGTGGAATGCATTAATTTGAAAGTTCATTTGAAAGAATAATTGAATTGAAAAATCTTCAAATCTTAGGTTAATACAATATCAAATACAGATCCTTAAATTCTGATTTAATGGATGACTTATATATGAATTTCTAAATATAATTTTTGCATCCTTTTACTTGTTTGAGTTTAAGTTTATTTCATTCTGAGAATTTATAAATACCATATAAATAATGCGGAGCGTATGTTGTTTGTTTTATTGATATGATATTGCCATGATAAAACATAGTGTATTTAGCATTCCTGCCATGAGAACTTAAACTATTACACAAATTGAAAAATGGATTATGAAGTATATAGAGCGGTAATTGCAAATATTTAGTTTGATTCAATTTAAAAGCTTGATTTGACCTAAAAACTCTACTTGTCTTTTCTTTTCCTTCTTCATAAGTTTCAATTACAATGCTATCAAAATCAATTTTTCCAAAATCTTTAATACACTTGTAAATGGAATCATGTTTGGTTGAACTATTAAAACAACTATCATTTGATGTTAGTTTTAATACCTTGTTGTTAATATTTACATGGGTTCTAACTTGATATTCATTAGCAGCAGAAGGAACACAATAATGAAATGAAGATAAATCTATAGAATCATTAACTATACATACCAAATCTGGTGCCACATACATTTGTTTCTGATTAATAAATTCTAATGTATCGTTTTGTTTTATTATAAAATTGTAATTGTCCGAGACAAATATTTTAATTTCATCTTTTGATCCAAATTGGTTGCAAGCTAATTGAAATAATAAAAGTAGAAAAAATATTAAAGGCATTTTAAATCATTAGAAATTATTAATCATTCATATAAATCATATAAAAATACATTTTATACCATTAGATCTTTATTATTATTATATCTATTTGAATCATAATTCCGGTTATTCACATGTAATATTAATCACATTAAATTGAATTTCTATCTCTTGTGTCTAAAGAATTTCTCAATCTAAAAATAATCTAGTTACTCTTTTATTCTTTGATAATTTTACTAATTACAAAACCCTTGTCCTTCTGTATTTTTAATATGTAAACTCCCTTAGGCAAATCCCTAAAATCCAATATTTCTAGATCTTTTGATATTTTTTTATTTTGAATCAATTGTCCTTGAATAGTTCTTAATTCAAGGAAATAATTATGTACGTTGTAACATTCAATGTTTAAATAATCATTAACTGGGTTTGGAAAAGCCGACATATTTATTTTTGATTTTTTATCAACAGATGTTGGAAATCCATTTGCATTATAAGCAGCAACTCCTCCATTAGTGCCAATCCACTTGGTCCCACTTGCATCTATAACTATTGTAATGACATCGTTAGTAGGTAAACCAGAATTGGTTGCGGTGTAGTTTGTCCAGCTAATGCCATCAAAATTTACCAAACCATTACGAGTACCAATCCACATGAAACCAGTTTTGTCTATAGCTATAGTTTGGACAATGTCATTTGGCAGACCGGAATTTGTGGTGTTATAGTTTGTCCAGCTTGTACCGTCATATTTTGTTAAACCATTTACGGTACCAATCCACTTGGTATTGCTTGCGTCTATTACTATTGTAATGATTTCGTTATAAGGCAAACCAGAATTGGAGGTGTTGTATCTTGTCCAGTTTGTACCATCATATTTTGCCAATCCATTTACAGTGCCAATCCACTTTGTATTACTTGCGTCTATTACTATTGAATTGATAATGTTTTCAGGTAAACCTGAATTGGAGGTTTTGTATGTTGTCCACATTGAGCCATCAAACTTTGACATTCCATTACTAGTGCCAATCCACATGGTACCACCTGAATCAATGGTTATGGTATAGATAGAATTACTAGGTAAACCAGAATTGGAAATATTGTAGTTTGTCCAGATAGTATCTTCAAATTTTACTAACCCATCAATTGTACCAATCCACTTAGCATCACTTACGTCGATAACTATAGAATAGATAATATTACTCGGTAAACCAGAATTGGATGTGTTGTAGTTTGTCCAGTTAGTGCCGTCAAATTTTGCCAATCCGTCATAAGTGCCAATCCACTTGGCTCCATTTGCGTCAATAGCTATTGTAAAAATAGTGTTATTAGGTAAGCCAGAATTGGAGGTGTTGTAGTTTGTCCAGTTAGTTCCATCAAATTTTGCCAATCCATTAAAAGTGCCAATCCATTTGGCACCACTTGCGTCTACAAATATTGAAAAAATACCGTTATTAGGTAAACCAGAATTGGTGGTTTTATAGTTTATCCAGCTTGTGCCGTCAAATTTTGACATCCCGTCAAAAGTACCAATCCACTTAGTCCCAATTGTGTCTATTACTATTGAAAAGACTTCATTGTTAATTAAATCAGAATTGGAGGAGTTGTAACTTATCCAGCCAGTACTATCAAATTTTGCCAACCCATTGCGAGTGCCGATCCACTTGGTACCACTTGCCTCTATTGTTATTGATTTTACATGGTTATGAGGTAAACCAGAATTGGAGGTGTTATACGTTGTCCATATTGTATTATCAAATTTTGCCAACCCATAGCGCGTGCCAATCCACTTGTTGCCACTTGGATCAATTTTTATTGAATAGATAGTGTTATATGGCAAACCAGAATTGGAAGTTTTGTAGCTTATCCAGCTAACGCCGTCAAACTTTGCCAATCCATCTTCAGTGCCAATCCACTTGGTGCCATTCACAGCAATTGCAATTGAATGGATATTGTTATTAGGCAAACCTGAATTGGAGGTGTTATATGTTGTCCAGTTCGTGCCGTCAAATTTTGCCAATCCATCACGAGTGCCAATCCACTTTGTACCATTTGAATCTATTGCTATTGATTGAACATAGTTACTAGATAAACCTGAATTGTAAGTGAAGTAAAAAGTCGATATACCGGTCGATTTATTAATTGCTACTAATCCGCCAAAATTAGTGCCAACCCACATAATATCACTTTCTTCTGCCAATGAGTAAATAAAATTACCAGAGGAATAACTTTTCCATTGAGGGTTTTGTGCATTAATATTAAGCACCAATAAAAAAAGAGCAATAAATATCCAGTATTTTTTTTGCATCAGATTGTAATTACTCAAAATTAATCATTTTTTATTTTATGTAACACATTCTCTTTTTTTTAAATCCTTTCTGTTGAAATAATAATTTGTAATGAGCCTATTAGTATATTACAAGATTCTATTAGAATGGGTTGAATTTACTCTTTTCACTAAATAAAAAACCCCTTATTGGTTAAAATAAGGGGAAAGATGGTTATTAGGATCGTTATACTATCACAATTTTATAAATGATCTTTGATAAGGATGCTTTTGGCTATCTTGAAGTAGTAAAGTATACATACCTGCAGGTATTTTGGATACAGAAATAATCTCACCATTTACATATGTTCCAGTTGCAATTTTAAGACCTTCTATGGAAATTATTGTATAATATCCATTCTCGATTTCGGATTCACAAATAAGCTCCTCAATTATTGGATTAGGATAAATTTTTAATGTATTCTTTTTGATATCTGACAAACGATTAACTTCATGTTGCGAATAATGAAAACTAATTAGATTTCGAGATCCCCATTCTCCAGTTGCTTTTTTTTGTTCATAATAGGCTACAGTTAGTGGTCTCCCATTAGAAAAAGCGTCGAATTGAAATAATAAATAGAAAATATCCAGTACAGGTAGAATTAATTGACTGCCTTTAACTGATTCATCAAAATTGTTGAGAAATAAATTAATATTGACCCAAGCTTGTTTTGTTTTGCTCCAGGAATAAATTAAAATTTTGGTTGGATTTTTAGCTTGTGAATAACTGACTTCAAAGAGTTCTACATTCAACCAAGTAGAATTTTGTCGGTCCCAATCGAGTTCCAATTGGCTAGTTTTTAAGCCAAAAGCATCATAGGTAGTTTGAATCCGACTATCGTTAATGAAAGTTGATGCATTAAAATCCCATGAATAACTGGTTTGTTCAATCAATTTGTTACTTAAGTTGTAAATAAAAATGGTCTTATCATCTTCATTCCAGGTTTCTGAACTTGCATCCCAATCGAAGTTAAGGTCTTCAATTAAATTTCCTGAACCATCATATTGATACACGTTTTTACTATAATTAACCCAGCTCATTCCATCATGGTCTGATACAACAGCTACTGCTACCTTGTCATTAATTATGGTATATTCACTTTTTTCATCCAAGCTCCAGATTCCTGAATCAAATATATAGCTCGAATCTTTAACTAATATACCTTTAGAGTTATATTCATTCAATACTTTTGAGTTTATGTCGAATGAATTGGTTTGACTATTCCAATCTCCACTTTGAGTTTCTATGATCTGGTTTTTTGTATTGTAATAGAAAACAGCATGAATAAATCCCATCCATTTTTTGTTGAGATTATCCCACAAATAGAAGTTTAAGACGGTGTTCCGCTGCTTTGCATCATAGACATAAATACTTCTAAACGTGTTTTGAGCTGCAGTAGAATCAAAAAACACAAAACTATCGAGTCTCATTTTTAATTCCTCAGCCCTCAAATAATGTGTGAATTGATTCAATTGAGCCATTTTCTCGTAGGGCTTAACTCCCTTTAAGTGAATTCGATCTAATAATTTATTCTTTAGCTCATTGTTATTCGACAATAAAATCTGAGCACTTGCATTTCCAAAAACAAGTAAGGTCAGGACTAAAATTTTTAAAGTTAGCTTCATGTTTGTAATTTTAATTGATCATTAATACTATAAGTATACTTTCATTAAATGTATTAATCTATGATACTAGTCAACTAGAAGCGTGATATTTATCAGGCAAGTATTCGTTTATAATGGAATTAATTCCATAGAGAACTCAAATCGATAATTTAATAGAATGGCATCCCGTTTTTTTACTTATTCCTTCATTGGGCAAGTAAAAATAGGATTAAATTAAAAATCCCCTTACTCGCAAGAATAAGAGGATTTAGAAAGTTGAGGTCGAGAGCGGATTCGAACCGCTGTAGCAGCTTTTGCAGAGCTGAGCCTAGCCACTCGGCCACCCGACCCGGAATTGGAGTGCAAATATAGAAATATGTAGGTATTCATCACTAAATCCTTAAAAGTTTTTGTCGGTTTCATAGCTTTGAGTTGCATTTTGCGCTTAAAATATGACTGAAAAACAATGTATAGAGGCTGTTGGACACCATGAAATAGTCGTTAAATCCCCCGGTAGGATTAATTTAATCGGGGAACATACGGACTATAACCAGGGCCTTTGCCTACCCGCTGCTATTGACAGAGCCGTTTTTATTGGCCTTTCAAAGTCTGAAACGACTCAGATTAATGCTCTGGATGTTCACAACTCGTGGGATGCGTCCAGTTTAGTTAAGCCGGATTGGCTGGTTTATTTTAAGGGTGTCCTAGACTTGTTGAAACAAAGAGGGATTCATATACCTCCATTTACCCTCGATTTTACCTCAACTTTACCTTCGGGAGCAGGTTTGTCTTCTTCATCTGCCATTTGTTGTGGTTTTCTTTACGGGTTGAACGAACTGTTCAATTGGAACTTTTCTACCACAGAAATGACCCAAATGTCCGTTAGGGCAGAACAAGCTTCAGGACTAATGGGCGGTATGATGGACCAGATTTCAATTTTTAATGGTAAAAAAGATCATGCCCTACTCATTCATTGTGACACCTGGGAATTCGAATACATTAATGCACAACTTAATGACATGGTGTGGCTTATAGTCGACACTAAAGTGAAACACAAATTAGTCGATACCGATTATAATTCCAGAAGTTCAGCCTGTGCTGCAATAACTTCAAAACTTCAGAAACTTATACCTAATCTTAAGGCTATCAGTGGGTTGAATGTTGATCAAATAAGTAACTATTTACCCCAATTAACGCCAACCGAACAAGAATATTTGTCTTATGTATTAGAGGAAAATGAGCGTGTTAAATCATTCGCGCTAGGCTTAAAAGACCATAATATCCACGATTTATCCAGCTTACTTTTTTCAGGCCACGAGGGGTTACGATATAAATATAGCGTCAGTTGTCCAGAACTGGATTTTTTGATAGATTTTGCAAAATCCAATCCCATAAATCATGGTGCCAGAATGATGGGAGGAGGATTTGGGGGTAGTACATTACATTTGCTCCAATCCAGTGATGTTCAAAAATATTCAAATGAAATTGGAAAAGCTTATTATGATCAATTTGGTTTCTTACCCGATATTTTTGAAGCTGTAATTGATGATGGAATTCATTTAGTATAATTAACCGAACATAATTATTGTCCCCTCGTTTACCAAATTATATTTTGTCAAATCACTTTAGTAGGATTGCGATATAACTCAAAACAAAAATGCCTAGCTCGAAGGCGAAAAAATTATTTACTTTTACATGAAATTAGAAGCTAGCAATTGAATAGGAATTGACCTTATAACCAACATCAAACTTGTTGCGATTTTTAAATTTTGAAAGGCAATTCTTAAATTTTAGAATTCTAATGTTTACAACTCAATTGACAGCACATACAATTATTGTTGGCATGGAGTCCGTAACCTATAACCTAGCATGACAATATATTTATTTTATAGATTAAAATTTTAAGGATTAATGAAATTAGAAAATGGTGTTTTTAGGGTTCAGGGAATAGATGTTTTAGAATTAGTCAAAACATATCAAACACCCCTTTATGTATACGATAGTGAAATTATTAAACGACAATTGGATCGCCTGAAGCATGCTTTTAATGTACCTGAACTAGGCATACACTTCGCTTGCAAAGCATTGAATAATATCAATATTTTAAGATTATTGAAATCCTGGGGCGCAGGTTTAGATACTGTATCTATCCAAGAGATTTGGACCGGAATTCATGCAGGTTTTGATCCCAGTGAAATTATTTATACACCCAATTGCGTAGGTCCTGACGAGATCGAAATGGCCATCAGTCTTGGGGTCCAAATCAACATTGATCATATAGAAACCCTTGAATACATTGGTCAGCATTATCCGGATACTAAAATTTGTATTCGGATTAATCCCCATGTTATGGCCGGTGGAAATGATAAAATTAGTGTGGGGCACATTGACTCTAAGTTTGGAATTTCTATTTATCAAATGCCCTTAGTAGAACGACTGGTCAAGGCTTTAAAATTAAATATTAATGGGCTTCATATGCATACCGGATCAGATATTTTAGATCCTGGTGTGTTTGGATTGGCGTCTGACATCTTGTTTGATGTTGCCCGAAAGTTTTCTGATCTGGAGTTTATTGATTTTGGTAGTGGTCTAAAAGTACCTTATAAAGAAGATGATGTATGCACTGATGTTGAAGAAATCGGTGAAATGCTATCTCTGAAATTTAATCAATTTTGTAATGAATACGGACGCAAATTGAAATTATTTTTTGAGCCAGGTAAATATTTGGTTTCTGAATCCGGCTTTTTTTTAGTCAAAACGAATGTCATCAAACAAACTCCATCCACTGTTTTTGCGGGTGTTGATTCAGGTTTGAATCATTTGATAAGACCGATGTTTTATGGATCTTATCACCATATCCTTAATATATCCAATCCGGCTGGAAAACCGCGGGTTTACAATGTAGTTGGTTATATCTGTGAAACAGATACCTTCGCCAGTAATCGGGTTATTCCAGAAATTCATCCAGGCGATATATTATGTTTTGAAAATGCCGGAGCCTACTGCTTTACGATGAGTTCCAATTATAATTCCAGATTTAAACCCGCAGAAGTTTTGGTACATAATGGAGCACATCATCTCGTTCGCAATCGGGATACCATTGATGATTTATTGCGCAACCAAATACAAGTTATATAATCATAAAAACTATGAATCCATTAGTTGTAACAAATCAAATATTTATACATGCTCCAATTGAATCCGTATGGGATGCTTTGGTGAATCCTCAAAAAACTAAAATATATATGTTTGGTTGTGAGACTATTTCTGATTGGAACATGGGTAGCGCTTTACTTTGGGAGGGCGAACATGAAGGCAATAAAATGGTCTTTGTCAAAGGATATATTTTAGACCTGCAATATCCCAATAAATTAGTTTATTCTGTGATTGACCCTTTTGCAAAAATGGAAGATATTCCACAAAACTATTTAAGGGTTACTTATGATCTTAGATCTATAGATGAACATACTGAATTAACAGTATCTCAGGATGGTTTTGAACATGCAGCTGATGGACAAAAAAGGTTTAAAGATGTATACAATGATGGCAAAGGTTGGGAACCGATTCTTATCGAAATAAAAAAATTGGTAGAGCATTCAAAATAATTCGTGCTCACAAAATAATGAATAACGCTCTAAAAGCTTCAGAACTCATACTCAATCCAGATGGATCCATTTACCATTTGAATTTGTTACCAGAAGATATAGCTCCTACTATATTTTTAGTGGGCGATCAAAATAGAGTACCTGAAATTTCAAAACACTTTGACTTCATAGAATTAAAAAAATCCAATAGAGAATTCATAGCACATACCGGCTACATTGGCGATAAAAGACTTACTGTATTAAGTACAGGTATAGGTTCAGATAATATAGATATTGTATTAAATGAATTAGATGCTTTAGTTAACATAGATTTTGGACTTCGGGAAATTAAAGCAGAAAAACAATCATTACAATTAATCCGAATTGGAACATCAGGTAGTTTACAACGCGACATAGAAATCAATTCTATTTTGGTATCTGAATATGGTCTTGGATTAGATCATTTACTTCACTTTTATGCATTAGAGCGCGATATTATAATTGAAAAAAAAATTAAAGAACATTTGGATTTACCATTTATAGATCCTTATTTGGTTAAAGCTTCAGATCCATTATTAAAATTATTTTCAAAACATTTTAGAACCGGAATAACCGCTTCTTGTCCCGGTTTTTATGCTCCTCAAGGAAGAATGTTACGTGGACAAAGAGTCTCAACCCAATTGATTAGTAAATTAAATACCTTATTCATTCATCAACAAGTTATTACGAATTTTGAAATGGAGACTGCTTCCATTTATGGCATGGCAAAAGTATTAGGCCATCAAGCCATCTCCGTAAATTGCATTTTAGCCAATCGCATTTCGAACCAGTTTAGTACCAATCCGCAAGCCGTAATTCATAAAGCTATTCAGGAAGTAATTGATGTATATTTGAATCAAAAATAAATATTGGGAATTATTGTTCCTGCTTAACTTTTGATTTGAATTGACTGATTAGAAAGATCAAAAACATACTACACCAAATGGATTGAATTTTACTCAACTGAGTAATCAATGGAATGGGATGCATAATTCCATCATTGAATGAAACGATGCCTAGACTATAACCGATGCATTCCGCATAATTTTCCATCCCAAGTGGAAAAGTAAGTCCCATAGCACCAGGGATGATCAGTGACATGAGATCATAAAATCCACCCCAAGAAATGATAATGGTTAAATAAGTTGCTACAGATGCCCATAATTTAGCTTGCAATGTTTTTTTATCACTTAATAAATCCTGGATAAAAAATATCAGCACAGACATTTCAAGGATAAATAAAGTAATATGTACTAATATCAATCCTGTTCGTTTTAAAAATTCTAAATCATAAAATGGATTCTCCAATATTAGTGTAGTAATAAAAATGAATAATATGGCATAGAGCACCATCTTTTTAATCAATCGATGTTCTGTCGAAATTCGAATCATATTGTAGAGTACAAGTCCATACAGTCCACTAGCTAATAAAACAAAAATTTTAGGACCAATATCCTGAAGGGAATATCCGATTAAATTAAAAATTTCCTTTCCTATGATCAATGCAACAATAAAAAATAATTGACCGTAAACTAAACTCTTGCATGATTCATATTCATTTTTAAAACTCAACATAAGCCTGAATTAAAAGTAATGATCAAAATAGGACCTTATAATTATTCCACGTATTGAAAACAAATATATTTAATTTTTAAACCTTTAGCAAGATGTTTTTTTTCGTAATGGGTTTTGATGGCTAATTCCGGACAATATAAAGGCTTGTCGTAAATATCATCATCCGTATAAATGATTTTATATTTTGGATGTGCATCTATTGACTGTAGACTAAATTGATATAGTGTAGGATCGTCTGTTTTAAGATGTAAGACAGCATTTGGTTTTAATACTTGGGAATAAATGTCTAAAAAATAATTCGATGTTAATCTTTTTATAGCTTTACCATGATTCAAAAAGGGATCCGGAAAAGTTATCCAGATTTGATCTACTTCCTGCTGATCAAAAAAAGCAGCAAGCAATTCAATTCGGGTTCTTACAAAAGCGACTTGATTAAGTTTCAGATTTAACGATTGAGATGCGCCCTTCCACATTCGAGCTCCCTTAATATCAATACCTATATAGTTTCGATTTGGAATCAACTGCGCCATGCCTACACAATATTCTCCACCTCCACAAGCAAGCTCTAAAATAAGTTCTTGTTTGTTCTTAAAATACGATGCATTCCAAGTGCCTTTATAATCCACGAATTGATTATAATGAACCATTAACTTTGGCTCCTTGTAACTCAAATTCTCAAATACATTTGGAAAAGTAAGATTTTCGGCAAACTTTTCTAATTTAGATCGCTGACTCATTTATTATAACACCTTTGCTAATTGGTCTAAAAATTTTGTGTAATCAGTTGTTTCGAAAATATCTACATTTTGTTCCTGATCAATGGGTATCAAATTATTCGGATCGGTTAACAACTGTTGTAGTTGTATAGCTTCCTCTGGTGTACATTCTCTGGATCGGTTACTCTGAAGGATATAAGTTGGGCTTATACTATTGGGAAGATATTCATAAACATTAAAATCATACTTCAATTCATAAGGCAACAGTAATGCAGGATAATGACTTCGAATCCAGTTTCTCAAACCATAAATTGGATTTTCTAAAATAACAAATCGAGCTGGATTTAAGGTAGCCAAATAACTTGCAACAGCAGTACCAAGTCCTGCACCATATATAATAATACTATCTTCATGCACTCTGGTTTTTAACCAAGAATAAGCCAATTGACCATCTTCATACCAATTTATTTCCGAAGGATTTCCATAAGATTTGCCATATCCTCTATAGTCTGGAATAACCACATTCAATCCTCTTTCTGTAAAAGCCGGTACATAAGCAGCCCAAGCGTCAGCACTTTGTTTAGCACCATGAAGAAAAAGCACTGTGGCTTTAGCGGGAATAGAAGACTTGAAGTACAACACATTAATTTGTTCTTCATTCGGATGTTTCAATTTGAATTCTTTAAAAGAACTAGATAGATTATATTTAGTAGTTGAGGTATGTCTTACGGGGGTGAAGGCAATAAAATTAATAAAGATATATATAAAAAAAATTCCTACGATATAAAGCATTAATATCGAGGTTAATAAAATTGCAGTTCTTTTAATAGTTAGTTGCATTTCCTGAATGGAGGCAAGTTAAGCATAAATGAGCCTTTTATCAAATATAAAGACTAAGAATCGCATTTGAAATTAGACTTTATGAACACTCACAGGCTTGTTCAAGGTTCAGGTTTCTTTCCTTCCTTTGAATGATTTATATTTAAAAAGAGGGTACAAAAAGATATAACCAAAATCGAAATGAATTTTATTCTTGAATAAAATACGAAGCTAGACAATAGATCAATTCATAAAAAAAATTTATGGATTTGAACTGCTTAATATGAACTCATAATTCTCATTCCGTTTTTTTCAAACGGGCCATATAAAACCCATCAAATCCTGATTGACTTGGAAGAATAATTTGTTCAGCCTCCAATTTAAATTGTTGATTTGTTTCCAAAAATAATTGAACCTGCTGTTGATTTTCAGAAGGAAATATGCTGCATGTGGCATAAACTAATTGTCCATCCTGTTTAATCATTTTCGAATATTGCGAGAGTATTTCTCTCTGCATTAGTTTAACCCGATCCATAAATTCTTTATTCAATTTCCACTTAGCATCCGGATTGCGTCTCAATACACCCATGCCGCTACATGGGACATCCAGTAATAATCTGTCAGCAGAATTATAAAGTCTCTTTATGGTTTTATTATTCTCAATGAGTCGTGTTTCAATAATATTGACTCCATTGCGTTTAGATCTTTTCTTTAATTCATCCAGTTTCCATAATTCAGTATCCAGACAGATTAAACTTCCTTTATTGTTCATCATAGATGCTAAATGTAAAGCTTTGCCTCCACCGCCTGCACAAGCATCAATAACGCGCATGCCAGGTTGTACCTCCAAAAATGGTGCAACTTGTTGTGATGATGCGTCCTGAATTTCAAAGTGACCAGATTTAAATAAGGGCGATGAAAAAACATTTTTTCTTTTTGTTAATATCAATGCATCAGGATGTTCATCAGATATATTACAAAAAATGCCTTCCAGCTCAAGTAATTTTTTTAGTTTTTCTCTTGTGGTTTTCAGCGTATTGACTCTAAGGACAACTTGTGCTTGTGTGTTCAGCGCTTTAATTTCTTCATCCCACAGTTCGGGTATTTCTCGCTCCCCCATTGAATCCATCCAATCCGGAATAGATTCGCGAATTACTCTAATTTTTATTCCCTCTGCATATCGACTTAACATGGTCTCTCGTTCTTGCTGACTTAAGTCCATCCAAGGCGGCAGATCAATTCCTTTAATTAAAAAATAACAAGCCGTCATTTTCCAAAAATCATCATCGGTTTGACTACAGTATTTATACAGTCTAAAATATCGAATAATATCATATACCGTTTCTGCTATAAACGCACGATCACGTGCACCAAATATGGGGTTAGCCTTAAATAATTTTTCAATAGCTTTATCTGCATATTGTTGTTCTGCTAAAACTTGCTTTAGCAATATAAACACTGATTTGATTAATACTTTATGTAGTTGCATTTATAGAGTTCCAAATTCATAAATAGTATAATGTGAATACGTTTCATTTACTTTTAACACTGTAGTCGGGAAATGACTGTGATTGGGACTATCCGGAAAATGTTGTGGTTCCAAACAAACAAATGATCTGGTTCTGTAAATTTTGTTTCCCTTTCCTATTTCAGTTTTATCTCCCCAATTACAAGTATATAATTGCAATCCGGGTTGTGAGGTATAAATGGATAATGTTCTACCTGAATTATACTCGGATAATATGGCTACTGGCTTATTAAGATCACGATCTTTAAGTAAGACATAGTTGTGATCGTACCCCTTACAAATTTGCATTTGGTTCATTGTTGATTGAATGTCCTCACCAATGCACTTCGGTAAATTAAAATCCAAATCTGTATTTTCAATATTCAAAAAATGACCGGTTGGAATACAATCGGGATCAATCTCAGAAATTTGATGAGCATGAATCTGCAAAGTATGATCTAGTATATTTTCTGTTCCTCCAAGATTAAAATACGAATGTGGTGCAAGATTAATGATGGTGTCTAAATCTGAAGTGGCTTCATACTTAAGCACTAATTGGTTGTCATCATTCAACTTAAAATACAAACTTATATTTAAATTTCCCGGGTAACCCATCTCTCCCGAATCACATTTGAGCGTAGCTTTCAATGATGAATTATCTTCAACTTGTATGTCCCATATTTTAGTATGAATTCCATGAGTACCTCCATGTAGATGATGTGGCGGATGATTAATGTCTAATTGAAAATCAGTATGATCTAAAGTAAATCTACCATAAGCAATTCTATTGGCATATCTCCCACAAATAGCGCCGTAATATTGATTTCTATTAAGGTATTCTTGGATGCTATCGAACCCCCCAACAATATCATCCATATTACCATTTTTATTGGGACAATTGATCTTTAATATTCTAGCCCCATAATTAGAGATAATAACGGAAACTTGATGCTTATTTACTAATTCGTAATATTTTAATTCACGATTTTGAAAAAGTGCAGAATAATTAAACGACATATTAGCTTATTTCCTTTATCATATGATCGGCAAAGGTAGTCATGAAACCACAGATAAGCGTATGGAGTTCCATTAATAATACATTTTAAAAGTTTTAAATAAAGGGTAATCCTACCCTTAAAAGATATAAAATGGTTGTAAGGAATCTCTACAAAAATTAGACAAGAAATAAATAAAAGCAAATTATTAATGTGCATAATTTGTAATTCCTTTGCTTTTTTATAATTAAATCTTTTTTTTATTTTTCCAATTAAAATCATTATTAAGTAAAATCAGTCCCTTTATATAGTATATTTTTTAATATTTAATTAAAAAGTACTAATTTTGACTCACTTTTAAAGTTATTTGAGTATTAATGTTGATACTCTATTTTATTAATTCATTTTTTAATTCCCCTTTCATGAAACAATTATTATTGAACTTTATCCTGTGTTTAGCGGTATTAAGTACTGTTTACGGGCAGGATCTTCCTGTGAATACCCTAACTGTAAAACCAGTTTGGATTAATTTCCACTCACCAAACAATGACAACAAAGACCTGTTTACAGATCTGAATCATGCCTTTGAAATTGGTTATAGTCGTCATTTTGGAAAACTATTATCACTTAGCATTCCTTTAAGAATGGGTGCTGCTAATTTTCCAATCTATAATGAACCTACAAAAACAGTGGATTCCTATACCCGCAGCCAATATTATGCTGGATTGGATGCCTTACTAAATCTTCACTTTTTCCGTGGAAAATTGGTATCTCCTTTTGTTTACGCTGGTATTGGAGGTGTTTCTCAAAACTTTGATAATGGGTTCGTTCAAGCCCCTGTCGGTTTAGGTGTAGATTTCAGAATTAATGAATTGTTCAGTATTGTAGCCCAATCTGATTACCGATTTGCATTCGAAGATGGATATGATAATTGGCAACATGCTATTGGTATCAGAGCATCTATTTTGGGCAAACCAAAAGATTCAGATCGTGATGGTTTAGCAGATAAAGATGATATGTGTCCTGACGTTCCTGGTACATTAAATGGCTGTCCGGATACAGATGCGGATGGAATTCCTGATAAAGATGATAAATGTCCGACATTAGCCGGAGTAGCTGACAATATGGGCTGCCCTTCTGATAAAGATCATGATGGCGTTTATGATGTTGATGATAAATGTCCTGATATAGCAGGAACATTAAAAGGTTGTCCGGATTCAGATAAAGATGGAGTTGCCGACAAAGATGACAAATGTCCAACGGTAGCAGGAATCGTTATGGGTTGTCCGGATTCAGATAAGGATGGCGTTGCAGATAAGGATGATAAATGTCCAAACCAACCCGGTCCTGCTTCCAATAGCGGTTGTCCTGAAATTAAAGATCAAGATAAAGATGGTGTAGAAGATGCTAATGATCCTTGTCCAACTGTAGCTGGTAAATTTAACGGATGTCCAGATACCGATGGCGATGGAATTGCTGATAATTTAGATAAATGCCCTAATACCCCAGGAGTAGCTGCTAATAAAGGCTGTCCTGAAATTAAAGTTGAAGACAAAAAAGTGTTGGATGTTGCTATGCGCGCTGTTCAATTTGAAACTGCAACTTCCACAATAACTAAAGCTTCTTATAAAAACTTAGATGCCGTAGTTTCTGTACTTAACAAATATCCTGAAATGATGGTAAGCATTGAAGGCAATACTGACAATGTTGGTGAACCTGAACGCAACCAAAAACTTTCTGAAAGAAGAGCAAAAGCATGTATGGATTATTTAATTTCTAAAAAGATAGCTGCAAACCGTTTATCTTCAAAAGGAAATGGAGAGAATAACCCTATCGGTGATAATAAAACTAAAGAAGGTCGTCAACAAAATAGACGTACTGAATTTAATCCAATTTGGAGATAGAATAATTTAAAATATTTAATAACTGCCAATAGTTTATACAATAAATTATTGGCAGTTTTTTTTTATCAATTTATACTTGTTCACGTATTCAAATTGTCGGAATAAATTTTTATAGTAATTCCATTATCCCTAAATCGCCTTTGAAAATTACTGTAAAGAAATTAGGCTAAACAAGCAATTAGATCTTCCAATTTAGTTTAATTCCAGACATGAATTAGCAGATTCTTAAAACTTGTGAAATGGTATATGTGCTGGCAAGTACATTAGATTTTTTAAAACATTGAAGAACAAAATACTTTATGTTTTAACATTAATTAAATCCAATATGTAAATAACATTTTACCTTTATCTAAGCTATTTTATTTTTGAAGTTATAATCTAGATCAACCATAGCTCTTCAACAAAGGTGCTTATTATTTATTCTCCAATGATTGTAGTAATTGGTCGAAATGCATCGTATTCTCTGATTTTTCTTTGGCACGGTCTCTACCTTTTTTTAAGATAGCTATAGCTTCTTTATGTTTACCATTCATTTTTAAAATATTGCCATATAATAAATATTGTTCGCTAAGACCTCCGTTTTGCATGGCTTTTTTAGCTAATTTTTCAGCAAAAGCGCTAATGTTATGGTCTGTTCGAAAATAATTTATACTGGTGCTTGCAAGTTGAGTTAATTTAGAAGCATCTTTTTTGACCACCTTGGAAGCATATGATTTGGCAGCTACTAAATATTTTTTTGAATCTCCGGTTTTACCATAATATTCTAAATTGGTGGAGTACAGAAATTCATTTGATTTTTCTGGATAGTGTTTCATCTTTTCCTGAGCTTCCTTCAATAAATCTTCATTGCGATATTCCAATGCTTTTCTGAAGGTCCTAATACATGCACCATTGACTCTGGATTCAAAAGTTTCCTTTGATTTCAATTTGATGATTTCACTTTTGTATTGAATAAATTGATCAAAAATTTTAGAATCTGCTTCTGTGGTTCCTTCAATTATGATTTCCAAATTTTCCTTTGTGCTTAGATCCTTTTGACCCTGAAGGTATTCATTGGCAATTTTTAGACTCGGTTTACCTACCTGATTTAAAGCTTTGAGGTATAATAAAACGGTTTCAGGATCTCGTTTTCCAGCATTATACATTTTTTCATAATCACCTGATCGGTCATTCTTTTTTAATGCATCTCTGCCTAAGTCTATGAGACCATCTGGAGGTCTTGCTCCAGTACCTTTATGTACCAACTTTCCTGTTTTATCTATAAATAATAAGGTAGGATAGGCGTTAACTTCATATTTGATGGATAAATCGGGACCCTCATCTTTTTCCATATCAACTTTCATGTTAATAAAATTAGCATTGAAAAAGCTACCAACTGTTGGGTCTGGAAAGGTGTTGGCTGCCATTCTCTTACAGGGTCCGCACCATACCGTAAATGCGTCCATAAATATAAGTTTTCCTTCTTTTTCAGCTAAGGCCAATGCTTCTTTGAAACTACCATGGAAGAATTCTATACCTCCACTTTTAGTTTCCTGGGCATAAGATTTCGAAGAAATCATGAAAAGAAGTGAAAATAAGAGTTGTAGTAACGATTTTTGCATGTTTTCCAATTTTTGTATTATTGAATACACAACAAAGATCGTATTTCTTTAAGAGTTTATTGTTGTAATTCAAATGAAATGTTTGGATTATATATAAATCATTACATATGTATGCAAGATCTCAATTTTTAAATCGAATAGGTCAAACCAGTGAAATTCCTCAGGCTTTCGAAATATCAAAGGCTTCTTCATGCTTTTTAATTGATCAAAAAGGCAATACTTATGTGGATATGATTTCTGGCTTTAGTGTAAGTAATATAGGGCACCAACATCCAAAAGTAATCGAAGCCATTAAAAATCAAGCTGATTTGTACCTACATTCTACGGTTTACGGCGAACATATTCAAAGCCCACAAATTAAACTCGCTGAACTGCTTACTTCATGTCTGCCCCCAACTTTAAACCAGGTGTACTTCTTAACTACTGGAAGCGAGACGATAGATGCAGCAATCAAGTTATGTCGTAAGGCTACAGGAAGATTTGAAATCGTTGTGTGCAGAAAGGCTTATCATGGTAGCACATTGGCTGCTGAATCATTACGCAGTGATCATGATCATAATCAGGCATTCAGACCTTTAATTCCAGGTATCAGATTTATTGATGCCAATAAGATTTCTGATTTGGAATTCATTAATTCCAAAACTGCAGGAGTTATTACAGAAGTGGTTCAAGCGGAGGCCGGTGTAGTTCAACTAGAAGACTCTTATCTAAATGAATTAAGAATTAAATGTAATAAGACTGGAAGTTTACTCATTTTTGATGAAATTCAAACAGGCCTAGGCCGAACTGGAAGTTTATTTGCGTTCCAAAAAACCAGTGTTTGTCCTGACATTTTATTAAGTGGCAAAGCGCTCGGTGGAGGAATGCCTCTTGCAGCTTTGATCACCTCTAAGCAATTATTGGTGCATTTTATGAGGCAGCCAGCTTTGTCATACATTTCAACTTTTGGTGGACATCCGGTCTCTTGTGCAGCAGGGTATGCAAGTCTTAAGGTCCTTTTTGAGGAAAAGATTTTGGAAGAAGTTGAATTGCGGAAAGAACTTATGATTAAAATATTGTCTGCACCAACTATTTTTGAAATACGATGCGCTGGATTATTGATGGCCATTGACTTCAAGAATGAATCATTAGTTTGGACATTAATTAATCGATTATACCATAAAAACATTCTGGTAGAAAGCTTTTTATTCTGCCCCGGGGCGTTAAGAATAGCTCCTCCGCTTAATATTCCAATTCCAATTTTGGAAAAAACCTGTCAAACCATATTAGAAACGATCATTGAGTTAAACACCTAAAAATTACTGCTTGAAAAACAATTAACTGATAAAGTACCATTCTCCGCCTACTATTTTTTAAAGGTTTGCCATTCCTTCACAATAAAATTAGATATTTTTGGAATTTTACATTATTTTTGAATAGTTTTTATCAAATTGTACCTATAGTTATTCATTGATTTTGTGATGTGAAAAGAAAGAAATGAAACCATAGACTCATTTTATTAGTCCAAAAAATTTACGAAATATGAAATATTTATGTTTGATATTCTCCTTGATGTTTCAACTAACTACTGCACAAGACCTTTTTAATAAATACACCTACAGCGCATCCGAATTGAACCAATTTACAATAATTGAAAGTCCCTCGATAAAAGTCAAAGAAAAAAGTCGGACGATCCAAGCAAAACAAGCAGATATGCGGTTTGAACCTTTGCTTATCCATCCTAAAAGTCAGAATTTATCAGAAAATGATGAAGAATTGCAAAAAATTAAAGAAAAAAGGGATTTTTTAAAACAATCTGAATTTGCAATAAAAAATAGGGGTCAAAATGATGATAGTCCATTAGCTCCAAAAATTACTATTGGCAAATCTTTTTATGCCGATATTGATGGGGCTTGTCCTAATGATAATACCATTGCTATATCAAATGGTGGACGAATTATAAGTATGATGAATGAATACGTTGGCATATATAACAGGAATGGTGCAAAATTAAATTTCTATACATTGAATGAGTTCTTCAATTTTTCAGGAAGTTTGTGTGACCCCAAAGTTGAATATGATCCCGTGGCAGATCGCTTTTTTGCATATATCCAGGCGTGTGGTTCCGTTCATGATCGCATTGGTTTTGCATTTTCCAGTACAAATGATCCTAATGGAAGTTGGCATATTTATGAATTTGATTCTGACGCCTTTGGTGACAACTCATGGTCTGATTATCCCAAGGTTGCAATTAATAGAGACGAAGTATTTGTATCCATGAATCTATTTGAAGATGTAAGCAATGGAAAATATAAACAATCTATCGTTTATCAATTAAATAAAACAGAAGGTTATAATGGCAATTCTATACACTATAAAATCTGGAGCGGTTTTAAAAATGGAACATTACTTCCTATTCGTTCCGGCTCCTCTAATCAATATGGTCCAGGAATATATTTAGTACAAAGTACTGCCGGTGGTTCTGATTTCATAAATTATTATGATATTACCGGCAACCTTGGAGATTCAAATGCAAAATTACTTTATCAAAAGTTACCCACTACATCTTATGAACCCTCCGGGAATGCCTACCAATATGGTACTTCTGTAAGATTAGATATTGGTGATTGCAGAATGCAGGATGGATATTATTTAAATGGAATAATTCACTTTGTTTTTTCAGCCGATGATCAAGGTTATAGTGGAATTCGTTATCATAGACTTGATCCAACATTATTGAATATAAATAATTTCCAAATATTTTCTGCTTCAGACGAAAGAGACTTTTGTTATCCATCCATTGCACCTTTTTCAAATGTAACCGGAGATCATACTTCAGTAATCCATTTTGCATCATCAGGTATAGATTATTATCCGGATATGCGTGCAAAATTATATTTCAATGATTTTACTTCTGCAAGTTCGATTAGAGTGCATACTTATGGACCAAACCAAACGTGCGCAAATAATGGGGTTTCAAGATGGGGTGATTATAGTGGCATTGCTAAAGTATATAATTCATCAACACCGACTGTATGGATAGCTGGCAGTTTGGGGAGCACAGTAAGCTATAAGTGGGTGAGTTACATAGCTGAACTATATTCATCACCCAATGCTACTTCTTCTCCTGAAATCAAGGTAAATACTAGTATCATGCCCCTTCCAGTTACGAATAGGCTAAATTATACCATAGAATTAAGTAAAAAAACGACAGCCATTTTTACTTTAATAGATGAGACTGGACACACAATAAGTAATGTATTTGAAGGCACATTATTGCCTGGAGAAAATAAATTTTCATTTTCGACAAATGAACTAACGAATGGTACTTATTATTTAAGAATAACATCTACAAAAAATGAACTTATTAAAACTGAAAAAATACTTATTGCTCATTAGTTGCTTGTCTCTTCTTATATCTTGTAATAAGCACAATAAAAACACTACCGTAGTGTCCGATACAGGAGATAAAAATCCAATGCATCACCAACCAACACATGGCAAGGATACTGTGAAAATTAAAACTTCAGAAGAATCATCTAAGAATCATGAGTATGATCAACATAGAATTGATTCTATTAAAAATTCAAAAACCAAACCACCTATTCGCAAAAAGGGAAAAGGAGATTGATTGACTTTCAATTATATTTAATTGAGATGATTATTTTGGAAATGACTATCGATCTGATAAATGCACTTGAAATGTGAATGTATTTTTACCAAGATTGATTCCAAATTATTTGAATACTTTGTCCAATTTTCAACTTCAGAACATATTGGATGTAATTTTAAGTATCATAAAATAAAGGCTTTATGCCTCCATTTTGCATCGTAAATGTTTATGATCTATTCCAGTGCTTCATGATTATGTTATATATTGTTTATCTTTGGTCCTTAAAAAGAGAATATATAATTAATGATCTTTAATTCCATTCAATTTATTATTTTTTTACCTATTGTTGTTATACTTTATTATTTACTTCCTTTCAAATATAGATGGATATTGCTTTTAGCAGCCAGTTATTATTTTTATTTATGTTGGAATGTTAATTACATCGTATTGTTATTAAGCTCAACAATAATAGATTATGTGTGTGCGATAATGATGGATCGATATCATAATAAAAGAAGTAAACTTTTGTTTTTATGGATTAGTGCTTTTTCAAATTTTGGTATGCTATTTACATTCAAATATTACAACTTTTTTATTGATAGTATTAATTATAGTCTAAATTTTTTTTCTATAGGAAGTCCCATTCCATTTATTGAAGTTTTATTACCTGTTGGTATCTCCTTTTATATTTTCCAAACTTTCAGTTATGTAGTTGATGTATATCAAGGAACCCAAAAAGCGGAAAAACATTTTGGATATTTCGCATTATACGTAACCTATTTTCCTCAACTTGTAGCTGGCCCTATAGAACGATATACCAGTCTAGCGCCACAATTACAAACCAAACATACATTTGAATATAAGAATTTAGCAAATGGTTTAAGATTGGTACTATTTGGTTTATTCATTAAAATGGTGATTGCTGATAATTTATGTTTATATGTAGATCGGTTTTACAAAGATCCTGCACTGTTTAATAGTCTTACTGCTTGGAAAATAATGATACTTTATTCATTCCAAATTTATTCTGATTTTCATGGATATTCTACAGTTGCCATTGGAAGCGCTTTGATGATGGGTGTTCATCTAATGGATAATTTTAGAACACCCTATTTATCCAAAAGTATAGGAGAATTTTGGCAGCGGTGGCATATATCTTTATCTACCTGGTTTAGAGATTACTTATATCTTCCTTTAGGCGGAAACAAGGTTCGATATTCGAGATGGGCATTTAATATATTTATTGTTTTTGCAGTAAGTGGTTTGTGGCATGGCGCCAATTGGACATTTGTTATTTGGGGATGTCTATATGGAATTTTATATATTGTTGAAAAAAAAATCAACACCATAATTCATTGGAATTCCAAACAAAATGCCTCTAATTTAATCAATGTATTTTTAATTTTAAAGAATTTTTTATTGGTGAGTTTAATTTGGGTTTTGTTTAGATCTCAAAATTTAAGTCAAGCCAAGACTGTTTTTTTAGGATTAATTAACCCAAATAAAATTGGGGATGATATTATTTTGGAATGGCAAATAGTTATTTTATTTTCAATATTCTTATTCTTGGATTATATTTTATACAATACTAGATTTGATATTTGGATAGACACCAAGCCCTCTTTTGTAAGATGGTTGATTTATGGAATCTTAATATTATCGGTAATTGCTTTTACAGGTACCGAAAATTTTCCATTCATTTATTTTCAATTTTGATTATGTCCAATTTAAAAAAAATAATTTATAAAATATGGTCATTGATCTTACTTCTTGTCCTTTTGAATTTTGTTTATGTAGCATTATTTTATGAAAAAGACTTGCAAGAACATTCTGAAATTATTAATAAAATAAGAGCAATTGATCCCAAAACAGAAATTGTTTACTTTGGAGAGTCTTCTAATACTTCATTTGATTCCATGGATTGTGACCAGCGATCCATAAGCCAAATGTGCGCTGACTATTTTCCAAATATCACATTTGGTCATGTTACTAAAGTTGCTTCACATGGAAGCATATATAAAACACTGATTCAACAACTCGGTGGAAAACCAAATATAAAGACCGTAATTGTTACTTTAAATTTAAGAACATTTAATGTTGATTGTCGTTTTTCAAATCTGGAAACTCCCTTGCAAAAAAGTCTTGTTCTTCTAAAAAAATATCCCCCACTTATTAATCGATTTCTTTTATCTTTTAAGGTTTATGATATCAAAACTAAAAAGCAAAGAGAAGCTCAGGTATTAGAAAGTTGGAAAATGGACAGTTTTGTTCTTGGATCCAATATTCCTTACAGAACGACTTACGATTGGAATGATGCAATGTCTCTAATTGGGGTTAAAAATCAGGACGGTACCTTAAATCAAAAATTGACCGATTTAGCATGCCATTACATCAAAGGATATGCTTTTGTTATTGATACAATGACCAATCCAAGAATTAAAGATTTTGATGAAATAGTAGCTTATGCAAAGGCAAAACATTGGAATTTAGTTTTCAATCTTTTAGCAGAAAATATTCAAACCGCAAAAACTCTGGTAAATGATGAATTAGCAAGTATGATTAAACAAAATCGAAACATGTTAGTGCGGAGGTACGAATCAAAAGGGGTTTTGGTTGTGGATCAGTTGCAAATGGTAGATAGTGCTTATTTTACAGATAAAACATGGACTACCGAACATTATAATGAGACCGGTAGAAAAATAATAGCTCGAAATTTAGCATATGAACTTCAACGATATCATCCGGATCAATTTATAGATCATCAAAAAAACATCCTTAACGGTCGAGTACTCAAATCTAATTGTGAAGGAGAAGTTCAATGGTCACAAGTTCAGACACTTTCTGAGGAAATGTTTTTTAGCCCCAATCGTTCTTCAAAAGTAGATTCCATACATCCATATAGTTTGACCTTGGAACAAAAAGTAGAAGAAGTTTCGGATTCAAGTATTAGATCTATAATCTTCAATACTAAACTTTACAAGACTAATATTAATTCTACTCCAAAGTTAATTTTAGAAATTAATTCAAATGGAAAGCAATCCTATTGGACGGGTGTCGATATTAATACTATGTCTTCAGAAGCTTGTAAATGGTTAGATATTGAACAAACTTTTTTAGTAAGTGGACTAATTTCTACCGGAGATGTTATCAAAATTTATCTTTTCAATGAGTCAAGTTCACCCGTTTATGTGGATGATTTTAAAGTCAGTTTTTTATAAATCTTAAGTATCGTCTATTTTTTTCTTAAGGTCGTAAAAAATTGACTTAAAAGTGCTTCACTTTGCTCACTTTCCAGTCCAAATTGGATATTGGTTTTTGGATGGAGAAGATCTTTACCGTATCTCATGAAGCCTTGTTTTTGATCTTCAGCAGCATAAATCACCTTGCCAATTTGTGACCACCGAAGTGCACCTGCACACATAACACAAGGCTCTAAAGTAACATATAAAGTACAGCCTTTCAGATATTTACTTCCTAGAAATTCCGCTCCAGCCGTAATTGCCAACATTTCTGCATGCGCCGTTACATCATTAAGCAATTCGGTTTGATTATGTGTTTTGGCTAAAATTTGATTTTTATAAACCAAAACAGCCCCAATAGGTATTTCACCCGCTAAAGCTGCAATTTTAGCTTCGGCAAGTGCCAATTTCATAAAATGTGCATCACTAAAAATACTTAACACGATATGGATCGATTTTTGTGTTTAAGAATCTGTAAAGATATATCTTTGCACATGGAATCAAACTTCTTTGCCCATTACTTTCCTTCTCAGGAAGCCCTGACCTTTGACGATGTACTTCTTGTTCCCGCTTATTCAGAGGTTTTGCCCCGGGATGCTGATATCAGCACATTACTGACAACTGATTTAAGGTTAAATGTTCCCATAATATCTGCGGCCATGGATACGGTAACAGAAAAAGATCTAGCTATTGCTATGGCAAGGGGAGGAGGCATAGGAATCATCCATAAAAACATGCCAATTGAGGCCCAGGCAGATCAAGTTAGGAGTGTCAAAAGATCCGAAAGTGGGATGATTATAGACCCAGTAACTTTAGAAGCTTCTGCAAAAGTCAAACAAGCCATTGAATTAATGACCCTACATCGAATTGGAGGGATTCCTGTTGTAGATAAAAAAAATAAACTCGTGGGTATCCTTACGAATAGAGATCTAAGATTCGAAGCGCACCCAAAAAGGTCTATTAGTGAGATTATGACTACCGAGAACCTCATCACAGCTCCTATCGGTACAACTTTAGAACAAGCAAAGGAAATTCTTCAAAGATATAAAATTGAAAAATTACCGGTAACAAAAAAAGATGGAACCCTAGCCGGTTTAATCACTTATAAAGATATAATGAAACTAGAGAGTTATCCACTCTCATGCAAGGATAGTTTAGGCAGACTCGTTGTTGGGGCTGCTGTAGGTATTGCCTCAGACACCATGGATCGTGTGGAAGCCCTTTTAAATATGGATGTCGATGTAATTTGTATTGATACTGCACATGGACATTCCAAAGGTGTTTTAGAAATGGTAAAAAGTGTTCGTAAGACCTTCAAACATATTCAAATAATTGCTGGAAATGTAGCAACTGGTGAAGGCGCTTTGGCTCTAGCTAATGCAGGAGCTAATGCTGTTAAAGTTGGCGTAGGTCCCGGAAGTATTTGCACTACACGGGTGGTTGCAGGGGTTGGAGTGCCTCAACTAACAGCTATTTCTCTAGCAGCTCATGCTTTGGCAAAAAAAGGAATTCCTGTAATTGGAGATGGCGGTATTAGATATACCGGAGATATTCCGAAGGCCATTGCAGCGGGTGCCTATTCTGTAATGGGTGGTTCGTTGTTTGCTGGTACGGAAGAAGCTCCAGGCGAGACTATTATTTTCGAAGGTCGAAAATTTAAGGTATATCGTGGTATGGGTTCTATTGGAGCTATGCAACAAGGTTCAAAAGATCGGTATTTTCAGGATGTTGAAGACGACATCAAAAAGTTAGTACCAGAAGGCATTGAAGGTCGATTACCTTATAAAGGCAAAGTTTCCGAAGTCATGGTACAATATATAGGGGGTTTAAGAGCTAGTATGGGATATGTAGGAGCTAAAACTATTTCTGATCTTCAAAAAGCAAAAATGGTTAGAATATCAAATAGCGGAATCACAGAATCCCATCCTCATAATATTACCATTACTAAAGAATCACCAAATTATTCAAGGAGATAATCCAATATTTGAATTGATTTTCCGGCATGACAAGCAGCGTATTCATTGTACTTGGCGTCATTCCCTTCGAGGTCTTGTAATAAATTGAGTAAATTTGCAATTCTTATAAATTTATCTTTTAAACAATGTTATCATGAAATCATCACTACTTACTGTACTTTGTATTTTTATTTTAAGCCATACTTCCTGGAGTCAAACTATTATTTATGTTAATATAGCCGCTACCGGAGCCAATAATGGAACTTCTTGGCAAAATGCGTACAAAGACTTACAAGTAGCTATTGATGCTGCAAAAAAGAACAACATACTTTGGGTAGCCAAAGGAACTTATAAACCAGGCAAAGGTTCAGGTAGCATTACCCAATCCTTTGTTGCTAAAAGTGATATTGCCATTTTTGGTGGTTTTAAAGGTACTGAAACGCAGTTTGCCCAAAGAGATTTTAAGACCAATCTAGCGATATTAAGTGGTGATCATGCAGATAATGATGACCCTGTTGATAATACGCTAAGAAGAAGTGATAATGCGCTACATGTACTATATGCAGATACCAGTGTGTTGAATTTCATTCTGGATGGGCTAGTAATATCCGGAGGTAATACTGCGGGGGCAGGAGGAGTAAATGATGAACGTAGAGGAGGTGGTTTTTTATGTTATGGTGAGGTCAAAATTAAAAATTGTATTTTTAGAAACAATTATGCCTATTTCGGTGGAGCCTTTTATCCTAGAGCACAAAAGTTGAATTTTACTTTAGATAATTGTACATTCACCAATAATACTGCTGATGCTGGTGGCGGAGGAGCTGTTTACGTAGTTAGTCCAGATGGTATAGGAACCATTACCAATTGTACCTTTGAATTAAATAAAAGCTCTGGTAGTGGTGGAGCTTTGAATATTCAAATCTCAAAACCAAATTTTAGAAACTGTAAATTTTTGTTCAATACCGCATCAGGGACCGGTGCACGCGGTGGTGCTGTTTTTTCAAGTATTCCGGGTTCTAATTATTCCAATTGTGAATTCGCAGGAAATATGGCCACTACTTCAGGAGGAGCTATAAATATCAATGGAGAAGGATATCCATCTATTGTTGATTCTTGTATGTTTACAGATAACGAATCGGGTTTTGGTGGAGCAGTAGCCATGTTTAATGGTAGTAAAAACACAGCTCAAGCCTTAAAAGTAACATTCAATTTTTGTCAATTTGAAAACAATACAGCATCCCTTTCAGGAGGTGCAACGTTATCCGGATTTAAAGCCAATACTATATTTAATGATTGTTCATTCAAAGTTAACATGGCTGGTTTAAGCTCAGGTGGTTTTGGTGGTGCCATTTTTAGTCAAAATGATTCTACATCAGTTAGCATATTCCGATCACAATTTGAACTCAACAGTGCCCTAAAAAATGGAGGAGCCTTAAGTGCTATTAATGGTGCTAAAATTAATATTGAAAAATGCAATTTTGAAGGTAATGATGCTGTCAATGGTGGTGCTATAAGTTTTATTGAAGACACCATTGACTTAGTTGGAAGTTTGAGAATCCTGAATTCAAAAATCGAATTTAACCAAGCTAAAGATTATGGAGGTGGTTTATATTTATACAATACCAAGACAGATGTGAATAATTGCATTATTGGAAATAATTCATGCGAAGAAGGAAAAGGATTTGGTGGTGGTTTATCCATAGTACAAGCTAAGAGTCCATCTGTGGCAGTAAAATTTATTAACACAACCATTGCTACAAATAAAGCTAAAAGTGGATTTGGAATTTCTACTTTTACAAATGCAGCAAACTTATTAAAAATTGAATTATTAAATACTATTCTTTACCAACCAGATGGCCCAAATTATCAAGTAGAATCTGGTCCTCAGGTCATTTTAAGTTTAGGTGGAAACCTGTCATCAGACAAAAGTTTAACCATTTCAGGGACTAATGATATTATAAATACAGATCCATTATTTGTTAATGCAGGCTTAGAAGATTATCACCTAAAATCTGGCAGTCCTTGTATTAACAAAGGCATTAAAACTGCAGAAGTTTTGTCCTTAGATATTGAGAATAGAATTAGGGATAACTCACCAGATAAAGGTTGCCATGAGTTTGGAGCTCCAGTACCAAACCGTGACCTGGAAATAAATAATTCTCTAGTGATCATGGCATCCAATCAATGCAACACATTACAATTTACTATTGAATCAGATTGGAAAGGAGTGGCTCAATACACTGTATTTGATGTAACCGGTAAAATCATAATCACTGGACACTTTAATAAATGGTCAACCAAAGAGAATATCATTCATGAGGGTATAGTATTTATGCCTGGGGTCTATTTCCTTAATGTAGTTCATGATACAACCATCGTTGGTAAATCATTTTTTAGAGACTAATATCATTAGTTAAATTGCCTATCATTGGTTTGCATTTTATTCATAAAAAATAAATTGCAAACCAAACCTTTTTGCTTGTGATTTATTATTGGTTTGAGAATACTACAACAGTAGTATTTAGCATCATTGTTACTCTAATCAATTCACTTTGTAATGATGTGACACATCCATTAGGAATTTCCTTCTAATTTATTTTTGAGATAAGGGGCCGTTACTGAATTTGATACATGGATTAGCCCTTCCGGTGGTCCTTCATAAAGTAAGAAACCACCTTTTTTTCCACCTTCAGGACCCAGATCGATAATCCAATCTGCTGTTTTGATGACTTCAATATTATGTTCAATAACCAATACGGAATGTCCTTTTTCAACAAGCCCATGCAGTGCAAATAATAGTTTTTTAATATCATCAAAATGCAATCCCGTTGTGGGTTCATCAAAAATAAAAAATATATGTTTGGTTTGATCTTCTTGACCTAAATAAAACGCAAGTTTAAGTCGTTGTGCTTCTCCACCCGAAAGCGTAGAAGATGATTGTCCTAATTTAAGATATCCCAAACCTACATCATCCAATGGCTTTAATTTTTTTACGATTTCTCTTCGGTCTCTAAAAAAATCCAATGCCTCTTCTATACTTAAATTTAAAACATCATTAATGTTCTTTCCTTTATATAATACTTCCAGTATTTCATTTTTGAATCGTTTTCCAAGACAATCTTCACATAACAATGTTACATCTGCTAAAAATTGCATTTCAACAACAATTTCACCATCACCTTTACAAGCTTCACATCTTCCACCTTCTACATTGAATGAAAAATGTTTAGCTTGATATGCTCTCATTTTAGCCAATTGTTGATTTCTAAACAAATCTCTGATTTCATCATAGGCTTTGACATAAGTTGCCGGATTGGATCTTGATGATCTTCCAATTCCTTGTTGATTGACCATCTCAACTTGTGCCAATCTTTTAAATGATCCTTCCAACTCTGCACCAAGTAATACATCTTCAGGTGCTGCATCTTCCAATTTTGATCTTAGGAGTGGGTATAGTAATTGTTTAATTAAAGTCGTTTTGCCAGAGCCTGAAACACCTGTAACACAAACCAAGTTATTAAGCGGAATTCGAACGGATATTTGTTTTAAGTTGTGTAATTGTGCATTGCTTAAGGTTAAAAAATCTATAGATTGCCTTCTTATTTTTGGAATTTCTATTTCGTTGATACCTGTTAAATAACTTGCTGTTAGATTTTTTGAACCCAGTTTTTTAAATTCTTTAATAGGTCCGATAAATTCTAACAAGCCTCCATGTATTCCTGCTTTTGGTCCAATGTCTATGATGGTATCAGCTTGATGAATTATTTCTTCTTCGTGTTCAATAACAATAACTGTGTTTCCTAAATTACGCAAGTGAAATAAGACTTCGATCAGTTTAGTCGTGTCTTTTGGGTGAAGTCCGATACTGGGTTCATCTAATATATATAAAGAAGAAGTTAGATTAGACCCTAGCGTCCTAGTGAGATGGATACGTTGAGATTCTCCTCCGCTGAGCGAATTCGCTAATCGATCTAAAGTTAAATACCCAAGTCCAATTTTATTTAAAACCCCAAGTCTATTTTTTATTTCTGTTAAAATACGAACAGAAATGATAATTTCATTTTCTGTTAATTGTATGGATTCAAAAAATTCAATGAGTTCTTCAACAGGTACAAACATTAAATCTCTAAAATTTTTATCATTAACTTTTATATACAAAGCCTCCGGTCTTAAGCGTCCTCCCAAGCAACTGGTACAGCGTGTACGACCCCGATACCTGGCTAATAAAATACGGTTTTGAATTTTGTAAGTCTTGGATTCAAGTTCTTTGAAAAAAGCGTTGATACCTAAATACTGTTCATGTCCATTCCAAAGTATATCAACTTGTTCCGGAGATAAATTTTTGTATGGCTTGTGCAGTGGAAAATCTATTTTATGTGCTATCTTTAGTAATGGACCCAACCATTCATCCGATCGTTCTCCCTGCCAACATGAAATGACACCTTCATAAACTGATTTTGTTGGATTGACGATAACTTTATTCTCGTCCAGTCCAATAATTCGACCATAACCTTCACATTTAGGGCAAGCACCAAATGAATTATTATAATTAAATAAGGCTGCACTGGGCTCATGAAAGGTCATGCCATCCAATTCCATTCTAACAGAAAAGACTTTCTCTGTGTCATCATTGACAATAATCCTACATTGTCCATATCCTTCTCCTAATACCGTTTGTATGGAATCCGCAATCCGTTTATTAAATTCATCATCGAATTCTTGAATTATAAATCGATCTACGACTATCCTGTATTTATCAGAAGCCGGATCGATTACTTTTATCTTAGCTATTTTTTTATCAGATTCAATAAGATCTTGGATCTCAACAAATTGATGGTCTATCAGAGCTCGGGTGTATCCTTTTTGACCTAAAAATTCAAATTCTTGTTTAAGTGTACGATCAGGATACACTTTTTGAATCGGAAAAACTAAGTAAACTCTATCATTGGGCTTGAGCGATAAAATAAATTGAAGAATATCATGAACCTCATTTTTTTTAACCTCTTGACCAGAAATGGGTGAATAGGTTCTTCCGATCCTGGCAAACAACAACCTCAAATAATCATAAATTTCCGTCAAGGACCCTACTGTAGATCGTGCATTTGTAGAAATTACTTTTTGTTCAATAGCAATTGCAGGACAAAGTCCTTTGATATAATCAACTTCAGGCTTTTTCATTCTATTTAAAAATTGCCTTGCATATGCAGATAAGCTCTCTACATACCTTCGTTGACCTTCAGCATACAAGGTATCAACGATTAAAGAAGATTTTCCGGAACCTGAAACCCCTGTAACCACTATCAGTTGATTTTTAGGAATGCTTACATCAATATTTCTCAAATTATTGGAACGTGCGCCTTTAATCTCAATATATTGAGTTGGTCTGGTCGGTGTTTTAGTATTAGCCTTGGCCATAGTTTAAAATAACTCGCAAAAAGACGCAATTTTTATGACAATCACAAATAAACCCTTGGATGAATTAACCCTAGTCTTTATATTTTATCTATAATAGATACTTGATTTTAATAAATAATTTGAAAATAATAAGAATGGTATTATATTTGCCACACTAATAACGAGTTTGTCTTCGGGTTAAAATTATGTTAAAAAGACCCATTAGATGCAACGAAAGTTATTATAAACGTATCTTTATATTATCAAACTTTTTTTAATCCAAATATAATTCGCCTATAGATTCTAACTTCTACACTTATTTTTAATTATTTTCTTAAATTAAATGGGTATGCAAGTTATTAATCTAACTGATCATGAATTGATCACGGCTTATTTGGGCGGTAGTGAGAGAGCTTTTCAAGAGTTACTTTCTAGACACCAGCAAAAAATTTACACAGCCATTTATCTTTTTGTCAAAGACCGTGATCTTGCTGAAGATTTATTTCAAGAGGTCTTTATTAAAATTATTGACACATTAAGACGTGGTGGTTACAATCATGAGGGCAAATTCTCTCAATGGGCTGCCCGAATCGCATATAATATGTGTGTTGATCATTTTCGTCGTGGCAAACGAAGAACTAAGGTGAATAACACAGATGATTTTGATATTTTTGATGTTCTGGTTTTACCGGATGATAATCGAGAAGATCAACTTATTATAAGTGAGACTCATGATCGACTTAAACAACTCGTGGACATGTTACCTACCGAACAAAAAGAAGTTGTGATTCTTAGACATTATGCAGATATGAGTTTTAAGGAAATTGCTTCTTTAACTCGGGTTAGTATCAACACAGCTCTCGGTCGGATGCGTTATGCCCTAATCAATATACGAAAAATGATGGAAGAAGGTGCAGTGGTGTTGCAATAATCTAAATGTTATTAAACATTGTTTATTTAATTTTTAGTTGAACCATTCAGAAACCAGATTTTAATTTGAATATTAATCTGATTTTGTTATTAATTATTTAATTAACCCTTACATTGTATGAGATTGGGTTTAATCTTCTAATCTTTATTTGTTCAAAAATATTAGAACTTTCCAATCAAGATTTGAGGCTTTAAAACAACAGATTTTTTTAGAAGAGATCAGCAGATATGATTGAATGACCATTATTGTTAGATACACTTTAAAAATTAAATTGTAAATCTAAAGGAAGGGCGCAAACAACTTTATAAAAGCACAAAAATTTTAATTACGGAAAAATACGGATAAGCATTTAATATAAATTTTAGTTTTCAATCTAATATTTATGAAAATTTATTGGAGAGATTGAATTACCCGATTATGCAACAAAAGAAGTAATGCATTCCGGTTGTTCTAAATAAAACTTCAATCCGTATATTTAAAAATAATTTCAGAATCACAAGAATTTATTAAAAGCACAATGGCAGCTTAAGCAAAGCATTAATGGATAAAATTTTACTTTGTTAGAAAAACCAAAACTTAGAATAAGATTATTTTCTTAAAAAAATCATGAGTCTCAAATGTTTAAATATCATTAAATCAAACCCATTAAAAAGAAAAAAGGGGCCGAAACCGAGCGGTTTCGTCCCCTCTTAATAACACTATGAGAACACCCTAAAGCACAAAGATCGGAATATTTGTAGATTTAATTCATTTATTGAATCTTTTTTTTATAATTTTTTTTAATTGCTATATATATCATTCATTTACAATATTTTATATTTAATTCAACAAACCATTGATCCGGAAAAAGAAATATTAAACTAGGAATGTTTCCCAAATTTTATCTTACGATATTTGTGCTCCCATTTATGTTTAAATGAATAAAAAATCTAACATTTCTTACCATCGAGCTGACCATACTGGAGCGCTATTACAGAACTTGTATAAACGTTTAGTTTTTCCAAGGCTAGTAGAGGAAAAAATGTTGAATTTACTTAGACAGGGAAGAATTACAAAATGGTTTTCAGGCATTGGTCAGGAAGCTATTTCCGTAGGTGTAACAGCTGCGTTACATACTGATGAATTTATTTTTCCGTTGCACCGAAATTTAGGAGTATTTACTACCAGGGACATGCCTCTAGATAGGTTATTTGCCCAATGGCAAGGAAAGATAGCAGGATATACCAAAGGTAGAGACCGTTCATTTCATTTTGGGAATATGGATTATCACATTGTTGGTATGATTTCCCATCTCGGACCACAATTAACTTTGGCCAATGGCACCGCACTAGCTTCAGTTTTAAAAAAAGAAAAAAAAGTTTCTGTCGCATTTACTGGTGAAGGAGGCACTAGTGAAGGGGATTTTCACGAAGCATTAAATTTGGCTTCTGTTTGGCGACTGCCTGTTATATTCATTATTGAGAATAACGGTTACGGATTATCAACACCTACCAATGAGCAATATGCCTGTAAGCATTTAGCAGATAGGGCGATCGGATATGGCATGGAATCCCGGATAATAGATGGCAACAATATTCTTGAAGTGTATTCAACGATTAAAGAAATTGCTGAAGAAATAAGAATTCATCCCAGACCAGTATTAATAGAATGCATGACCTTTAGGATGCGTGGACATGAGGAAGCTTCTGGAATAAAGTATGTACCAAAAGAATTAATATCTGAATGGGCCATCAAAGACCCCATTGAAAACTATGAATTATGGTTAGTTGATGAAGGAATAATGACTCAGGATCAGTGCCATGAAATTCGTTCACATTTTAAAGAGCAAATTCAAAAAGATGTAGAACAAGTTTTTGATTGGGAAGAAGGTGATGCTTCTATAAAAAATGAATTAACGGATGTTTTTGCTCCTTTTCAATTCATTGAGCAACAAGCTAAGCCAAATTCAACGAGACAGATCCGCTTTATTGATTCCATTAAAGAAGGTCTGGATCAAGCCATGGAAAAGCACAACAATTTAGTATTAATTGGTCAGGACATAGCAAGTTATGGTGGTGTATTTAAAATCACTGAAGGACTCATGGATAAATATGGCTCGTCTCGTGTAAGAAATACACCGATTTGTGAATCAGCAATTATTGGAGCAGGTTTAGGTCTTAGTTTAGGAGGATTTAAATCAATGGTAGAAATGCAATTTGCAGATTTCGTAAGTTGTGGTTTTAACCAAATAGTTAATAATTTAGCCAAATTACATTATCGTTGGGGAGAAAAAGCAGATATGGTCATACGATTACCTGCTGGAGCAGGGACTCAGGCAGGTCCATTTCATTCCCAAACGAATGAAGCTTGGTTTACGCATGTTCCTGGTTTAAAAATAGTCTATCCATCGAATCCTCATGATGCCAAAGGTCTTTTATTAACCGCATTCGAAGACCCTAATCCAGTATTGTTTTTTGAACACAAAGCTTTATACAGATCTATTGAAGGTATTGTACCTGAAGAATACTATAATATTCCTTTTGGTAAGGCTCAATTGATTCGATCAGGTGATGATTTGAGTATTATTACCTATGGTCTAGGTGTGCATTGGGCTATTGAAGCTTGCGATTTAATGCAAATCAATGCAGATGTATTGGATCTAAGAACATTAACTCCATTAGATTATGAAGCTATTCATGCTACTGTAATGAAGACTGGTCGGGTGTGTATTTTACATGAAGACAATTTATTTGGAGGATTGGGTGGGGAGCTTAGTGCTTACATTAATGAACACTTATTCACCCATCTGGATGCACCCGTAGTACGGTGTGCCTCGGAAAATACCCCAATCCCATTTGCCAAGAGATTGGAAGATATTTATTTAGCCAAAGATAAATTACAAGAAAAACTTAGATATTTGCTCCAATATTAAAATTGATATGATAAACTTAGATAAAATAATAGCCGTTAGCACTCAAAGTAGTTTGTTTTCATTAGTGGCTTCAAGATCAAACGGACTCATATTGGAAGATCTTTCCAATAAGAAACAAAATTTTTTTTCGTCTAGAATTTACCAATTCTCTCCTTTGGAATCGATTGGAATTTATACTTTAACCGACACCATACCATTAAAGGAAGTGTATGAAATTTTTATCTCCAAAAACGAAACAAATCCGATTCCATTGCACAATATACCTGACCCGGAAATTAAATCTTATTTTGAACAAGTATTACCACAATATGATCCCTATAAGGTTCATGTAAAGGATATGAAAAAATGCTTAAAATGGTATCACCAATTGAATCAGTTGGGATATTTCAATGAAGTAAAAGAATAGTCAAGAATGTATAAAGGGAAAAAAGTTGTAGTAGTACTTCCGGCTTATAATGCAGAAAAAACTTTAGAACAGACTTACAATGAAATTCCATTTGATATTGTAGATGAACTAATTCTTTGCGATGATGCCAGTCACGATGCTACTTTTGAATTGGCAAAAAAATTAAATATTCATCATTGTTTGAGACACGAAGAGAATAAGGGTTATGGAGGAAATCAAAAAACATTATATAAAAAAGCTTTAGATATTGGAGCAGATATTATTATAATGCTGCATCCAGATTATCAATATACTCCAAAATTAATACCTGCCATGGTTAATCTTATTGGAGATGATTTATATCCTGTTGTTTTAGCATCTAGAATTCTTGGAAAAGGTGCATTGAAGGGTGGAATGCCCTACTATAAATATGTCTTTAATCGCTTATTAACGATGACTCAAAATCTTTTGGTAAATTATAAATTATCTGAATACCATACTGGATATAGGGCGTTTAACAGAACCGTTTTAGAATCCATTGCATTTGAAACTAATTCTGATGATTTTGTTTTTGATAATCAAATGTTATCACAAATCATATACAAAAAATTTGATATTGCAGAATTGAGTTGCCCTACAAAATATTTTGCGGAGGCATCATCCATTAATTTCAGGCGATCCATGATATATGGATTTGGCGTTTTATTGGTGTCGGTAAGACATTTTTTGCAAAGACATCATTTAGCCTCATTTGAAATTTACAAGTAATTTGACTTTTTGAATTATCAAGCTACGTTTTCATTCTTTCTTTATAATTAAACAATTTATAGAATTATATTTTTATATAACTTACTTTTGTGGGAAGAATTAGAAATCATGGATCGGATTAAAATCAAGGATTTATTATTATCACCAAAATTAGATCAAAACATTTTGGTAATGGGTTGGGTTCGAACTTTTCGAAGCAACAGGTTTATTGCACTAAACGATGGTTCAGGATTATCTAATCTTCAAGTAGTTGTAGACTTCGAGGCTATGGATCCTGAATTGCTTAAACGAATTACGGTAGGAGCATCAATTAAAGCAATTGGGACACTCACACCATCTCAAGGATCAGGACAGGCGGTTGAATTGATAGCAACTGAAATAAGTATTCTTGGGGATTCAGATCCTGGGGTGTTTCCTTTACAACCTAAAAAACACAGCCTCGAATTCTTAAGACAAATAGCACATTTAAGATTTAGAACCAATACATTTGGAGCCATATTTAGAATCCGTCATCAGATAGCGTATTCCATACATCAATTCTTTAATGATCGTGGTTTTTATTATATACATACTCCTATAATAACCGCATCTGATGCTGAAGGAGCAGGAGAAATGTTCAAAGTAACGACTCTTGATCTGGACCATTTACCAAGAACTGAAACCCATGAAATTAACTTTAAAGAGGACTTTTTTGGGCGGGCTTCAAATTTGACCGTATCGGGTCAGTTAGAGGCTGAATTAGCAGCAATGGGTTTGGGTCAGGTTTATACCTTTGGCCCAACTTTTAGAGCTGAAAATTCGAATACACCCAGACACCTGGCAGAATTTTGGATGATTGAGCCTGAAGTAGCTTTTGCTGATTTGGTTGATAATATGAATTTAGCAGAAGATTTATTAAAGTATGTTATTCGGGCGATTATTGAAAAATGTTCAGAAGATTTACAATTTCTTCAAGATAGAGAAGCAGAAGAAGATAAATCAAAGCCACAGGCAGATCGAAATGAAATGCCGTTGAAAGATCGATTGATGTTTTGTATTGAACATGATTTCGAACGAATTACTTATACTGAAGCAGTTGAAATATTGAAGAATTCGACACCTAACAAAAAAGGAAAATTTCAATTTCCAGTCCAGGAATGGGGCATTGATTTACAATCAGAGCATGAACGATATTTGGTTGAAAAGCATTTTAAAAAACCAGTTATTCTAACCAATTATCCAAAAGGCATTAAAGCATTCTATATGCGACAGAATGATGACGACAAAACTGTTGCTGCGATGGATATTCTATTTCCAGGTATCGGTGAAATTATTGGCGGTTCACAAAGGGAAGAACGCTTAGCTAAATTGGAATCAAGAATGACAGAAATGCACATCCCCACAGATGAAATGTCATGGTATTTAGATACACGTCGTTTTGGTTCATGTCCACACGCAGGATTTGGATTAGGATTCGAGCGGTTGGTTTTGTTTATTACTGGAATGACAAATATTAGGGATGTGATACCTTTTCCTAGATTTCCAGGAAATGTGGAATTTTAATAACTTAAATAAAAATAAATGATGAAAAATATTTCTTGGGTCCTTCACGGATTATCAATTATAGGAATCATTTTGCTGTGGATGCAAAATAATGGATTAAAAAAGAATTTGGCGGTACATGATAATCCCTCTTCTTCCATTAGCAATGAAAATCAATCAACATCAACCCAATATCCAATTGCTTACTTTAGTTCTGATTCTCTCTTAACACAACTTGGTTTTTTTAAAGAAAGTGAAAATGGTTTTAAAAAGAAGCAAGAAAGCATGATGAACGAATTAAAAAATCGCGAATCATCATTACAAAAAGAAGCTGTAAAACTTCAGGAAAGTGCTCCGAATATGACCCGGAATGAATTAGAAAATGGTCAAATGAAGCTCGCTAAAATGGAACAAGAATTAATGGCCCGGAAGGAGAATATGGCCAATCAGTTTGCAGAAGAAACTGCAGAATTTAATGAAAAGCTACATCAGAAAATTACTTCCTATCTCAAAGAACTGAATACAGACAATAGATACAAATTTATATTTTCTGTATCACGAGAAGGCAATATCTTTTATGCCGATTCAGCATTAGACATTACACCCATAATGGTGCAGGCTTTGAATGAAAAATACAGCAAGTAATTCGAATTTTTTGGGCTTGTGTATTTATGCTTATCGATTTAATTCGTACTACTGGTTAACTTCTAACTACTAGATCAGCCGCTATGTTGTTAAAGGAAAAGTAAAGGCAATGAACTATAAAAAGCTTTAAGATGCCCAGATTTTATTTTTTTTATATTTAACAAATTTATTTTTGAACTATAACCATAAATAGGTAAATATGCTTTAAATAAAAAATAATGGACATTTTGGTCTTTTATTATTTAAATTACTTTATTTTTGTATTTCCATTTTTATAAATTAAAAAGAACTTATTAATTAGAGATTTCTAATTAATTAGAAAAGTTTAACAACTTTAATATGCCTATTTTTGCTGAACTAATTCCATAATAATAATTCATATCCTATGAAAAAAGTTTATTTAAGTATTCTCGTTTGTTCAATTGCTTATTTTCTTGCTTGTAAGGAAGATGTAACTGAACTAACCATTGATTCCAATTTAGAAAGTGCCATTATCAAACACAGTAAAACCGGATCTTTAAGTGATTATATAATGCCTTCAAGTATTGATTATAAGTCATTACCCAATCAGGATCCTAATAATCCAGTTACTGCAGAAAAAGTTGCATTAGGTAAATTACTTTTTTTTGAAACCGGACTCGCACAAGATGCCAAGAAGTCTGTTTCATTAAATACCTACTCTTGTAGTTCATGTCATGTTCCTGAGAAAAACTTTACCGCCGGTCGAATTCAAGGTATTGCTGACGGGGGCGTTGGCTTCGGACATTTAGGTGAAGGAAGATCAAAAAATGTGGACTATCAGGGATCTGAAGTAGATGCTCAAGGGGCCAGACCGCTTCCTACCATAAACTTAACCTTTGTTCGTAATGCGCTTTGGAGCGGCGCTTTTGGTGCAAGAGGTATGAATGTTGGTACTGAAAGTGCCTGGGGTATCGTCGATTCACTAACAAGCATTAATGCCAAAGGCTTTGAAGGTCTTGAATCGAACAACACTAGAGCATTATTTGTACATCGTCAGGTTATTAATAAGGATTTGATGACTAAATTAGGCTTAAAAGATAAATTTGATAGTGCATTTCCTGATGTTCCTGAAAGTGAGCGATATGTTCCTCAAATGGCAAGCAATGCAATAGCCGCTTATTTTAGAACTGTTTTAACCAACGAAGCTCCTTTTCAAGAATGGTTAAAGGGTAATAAAAAGGCTATGACCTTACAACAAAAACGTGGTGCAGAATTATTTTTTGGAAAAGCAGCATGTATCAATTGCCACAACAGTCCATCTTTCAATAACCAAAGGTTCGCTGCTGTTGGTGTTAAAAATTTATTCCAAAGTGGACATGAGGTATTTAGAACAGATGTTAATGATGCCAGAAACAAAGGTCGAGGTGGCTTTACGCTTCGAGATGAAGATTTATACAAATTTAAAGTACCTCAATTATATAATCTAAAAGGAATCGGATTTTATTTCCATGGAGGTAGTAAGAATTCGCTCAGAGAAGTTATTGAGTATTTCAATGAAGCTAAGGGTGAGAATCCAGATGTTCCAACTGAGAGATTAGATCCACAATTTCAGCCACTTAATTTGACAAATACTGAAATAGATGATTTGTTAGAATTTCTTGAAAATGGTCTTTACGACGATAATTTAGTTCGATACAAGCCTTATTTTACACAATCAGGATTTTGCTTTCCTAACAATGACCCACAATCTAAAAAGGATATGGGTTGTAAATAAATGACCCAATTTGGTTCTTAAACCTCGTTTTGACCTAAGGTAAAATTTAATATAATATTTGATTTTTGTTGCTACTTTTATAAATCATTGTAAAAGTAGCAACACTATTTAAGCTCTGTTGAATTTAAGCTAATTTATGCCCTCTTCTTAAAAATTGAACCATAACACCTTAATTATATAGGTTCATTTGAAATTGATTCTTTTAAAGTATTAACTTGGAAAATTTACTACCCTATTCAGGCATTTATGTCTTAATACATAGTAAAAAAACGATGTATAGATTCTTGAATGGCCACTTTAATGCCTTGAAAAACAACCAACTTGACTAATATGATTTGCTGATTGTTTATTGGATACCTAATAAACGCATTGGTGACGAATAAATGAATAGTCTAGAATAATCAAAGTGAACTTAAGGATGGAGGATGGAGTAACTATTTGGATTGGGTATGCAACAGAGAAATACATTTGATAAAAAGCAGACCCAAGCTAAATCATCTCCGATAAGCTGAGAATACGTTTATTCTCAGCTTATGTTTTTAGTAGTAGGTAAATATATTTTTTGTCTAGAATAACTTAACTAGAACGAGTTCAATTCGATTGTTGATCATTTGACCAACAGGAGTTTTGTTGTCTCCAACAGGATATTTGGGTCCAAAACCTTTGGCTTCTACCCTATCTTCAGTTACACCAAAGGACATTAATTGACTTTTTATATAATTGACCCTGTCTATGGTTACTTGTTCATTCTTTTTTGCCGAACCAGTATTGTCAGTGTAAGCTTCCAATCTAATCTTCATCTGAGGAAAAGCTAACATAATTCTTCCCAGATCATCGATTTCATGTCTGGTTTTTTCAATCACTACAGCATCCCTTTCATGAAATTTCAAATCCATGAATTTAAACATTTCTCCAAAATCATAAATACCAGCCCCAATAAAGGTTACCAATTGCTCTCCCAAACTACCTTCGGCCATGGATTGTTTTGCTAATAAATCCAATGCGGCTTTAGTTTCAGGAGTCAATGCGGTTTTTTGCAAATAAATACTGTCATTTGCATTAAGGGCCTTTCCTATATCTTTAATTGGCTTTGGCTCCGTTTTCTTGCATTGCATGAAAGTCATGCATCCAATTACAGCAAGGCATTGAATAATACCAAAGCTTATGATTACAGTTGAAGTAGATTTTTTCATATTTTGTATCGCATTAGGTTAACGAAAGTAAACAAATTATGTTTGGTTAGACAGAGCTTATTAACAATAATTTAATATTTTATAACTAAATTATTCAAATTTCAGTATTTTATTCGGTACCATTAAAACTCAAACAAAAATCAATGCAAATATATAATATTTTAATAATATGTAATATATTGAATGTTACAAATAAACTAACGATTGTAAAATTAAAATGCATTAACTTGGATTCATAAAGTTTTTAAAAAAAATCCAAATCATTTTTACGAAATAAAATATGGGAATTTTATCCTATCTTGGGACACCTAAAATATTTACACTTTGAACACCCCAAGCACTACATTCGATCGAATCAATGAGTTAATTGATCATACAGGAAACCTTTATACCAAAACCGTTGAACTTTTTGCTTCATTGGAAGAAATGGTCATGAGCTGGACAGATCAAAATGATTCCTTATTTGCTAATTTCAAACAACGTCTTCAACAGCTTTATTATCAGCACAATATCAGTGAAGATTTATATGATCAAATCCTTGATTTCAAAAAAAATATAGAATCGTTCGGCGAATCTGATTCTGCATCTTTATTCAATGAAAATTTTCTTACCGGACTTTCTATTTTAATTCAATTAACAGCTTTAAAACATAAAGAAAGCATTCCATTCCAATTACAAGTGTGGATTTTGCCGTCTAAAAATCTACATAAAAAATCAGATACTACATTTTATAAAACGATTAAAGCAAGCATTATAGAAATTGATGAATTCGTGCATTTTATTCTGGATGAAAAGGACGCCAGCATTCATGTATTAAAATTCAATTCACTGTCCTTAACCCAACAAAGTCAATTATCAAAAGCCGCTCTGATTATTAAATTTCCATTTTATGTTTGTTTTCATCAAATCGAAAAAAAAGAAGATGGTTGGAAAGCAGAAGACTTGGTAATTTTTCCAGACTATTTAATAGATGTTACATCTATTGCATCCTGTTATCAACTTAAGCAATCACAACCCATAAAACACTTTATTAATTTATTCAGCTTTTCACCTGCAGGAAAATCAATATTGTTAGGAACTGCAGTGAATGATTTTTTAGATGAATTAATTGTAAATGAAGAAGTCCAATACGATGAATTAATAACCCGCGTTTTCTATAAAAATCCATTTGCATTCAGCCTGTTGAATCAAACAGATATGAATGATTTTTTTACAGAAACTAAAAAACATTTTATACACCTTAAAGAAATGGTTCACGATCATTTTGACCAAAAAATAAAACATCTAAACCAATGTCTATTAGAGCCTAGCTTTTATTCTACTATTTATGGTATTCAGGGAAGATTAGATGTACTGCATGTATCACCTCATGAAAAAAGAACCATCATTGAATTAAAAAGTGGTAAACCTTTTCAAGCCAATACCTATGGTATTAGTGCCAGTCATCATGCTCAGGCTACCTTGTACGATATGTTACTGCGTTCTGTGTATGAAGATGATATCGTCCAACAGAGTTTTATACTCTATTCAGCTTTAGAAAAAAATGGATTAAGATCAGCTCCATATTTACATAATATTCGTAAAGAACTTATCTATATCAGAAATGCCATAACCATGATTCATCTCCATCTGGCCTTATCTGATCCCGAAAAGGATTCGCTATTAGATAAAGTTAATATCCAGTCATTTGCAGAATCTGAAGCATTTACTCGAAGAGATGCTAATATTTGGTTTAATGCATTTAACGCTTTAAAGGAAGTAGAGAAAAGTTATATTAAACACTACTCCAAGTTTATTGCACAAGAGCAATTGATTGCTAAAACAGGACTGGTCGGCCATTTAAATACACCCGGATTGGCTTCGCTCTGGTTATGGAATAATGCTGAAAAAGAAAACCAATTTGCAATAATAACAGATCTACAAATCACCTCGATTCATCCTTCCAAAGAAGAATCCCCACTCATAATTTTAAAAAATAAATACAACAAAAAGAAAATCACCAATTTTAGAAATGGTGACACTTTAGTTTTTTTTCCGGAGACAACAAACAAAATAAGTGTTCTCGCTCATCAGGTTTATAAATGCACACTGATATTAATTTCCAATGATGAATATCACATCAGATTACGAGGCAGACAATTTGATATCAGTCAGTATAATGTTGATCAACTTTGGATCTTAGAACATGATGTATTGGATCGTTCTTTTAAATATCAATACGAAAACTTGTTTGATTTTGCAAGAGCTAATGAAAACTATAGAATGAGAATGCTTGGCATGAAGCCTTCAGGAATTTTAGAATTAAATGACCAGGATACTCAATTTATTCCTCAAGCTACCAGATCTATCATTCATAAAATAATAAGTGCTGAAGATTATTTTCTATTGTGGGGACCACCAGGATCTGGTAAAACAAGTATCGTAATCAAATATTTGATTGCCTATTTATTAAAATATACAGACGAACAAATTTTACTTCTGGCATATACCAACAGAGCGGTTGATGAAATATGTGAGGTGCTAGAAGCATTAGATGTACCATACGGTAAATCATTCATTAGAATTGGATCAAAATATGGCGTTAATCCAAAATATCAAAAAAATTTATTGGATGAACAATTGAGACATGTTAAAAACAGAAAAGAACTTAAAACACATCTGAATCAAACAAGAATAGTAACAGCAACTATCGCGTCCATTCAAGGTAAAAAAGAACTCTTATTATTGAAATCTTTTGACACTGTAATCATTGATGAAGCATCACAAATACTGGAGCCTAATTTAATTGGCTTGCTTTCCTATTTTAAACGTTTTGTACTCATAGGAGATCATCTCCAACTTCCTGCGGTTAGTGCCATTCCTGATACTTTATCTGAGATAAAAAATGTCCCATTGAATGAATTGGGAATTCACCATTTGAATCAATCTTTATTTGAAAGATTGTTTTACCAATGTCAAACAAATCAATGGGATCATTCCTACGAAATGTTGCAAATACAAGGACGAATGCATGAACAAATTATGCAATTCCAGGCCAAAATGTTTTATGGTGGAAAATTAAATATCCTTTCCGGAAATCATGATAGTAGGCAAAAAATAAATTTAGTCAGTCAATTTCCAATGTTTGATGAACATACTGATGAA
>Ga0138256_10000358_pt1 | contig 51305 bp, 49 predicted proteins | sample KNB2016incub_MG_FD_105486 | JGI IMG/M metagenome (GOLD analysis project Ga0138256, IMG submission 105486) | Active sludge microbial communities from wastewater in Klosterneuburg, Austria - KNB2014incub_MG | ecosystem: Engineered > WWTP > Activated sludge > Unclassified | place: Austria...
AAACTAACACCAAACGCCCCGGATTCTGACAAGTTAAAGGACATGATCAAACAATTGCGAGAGGCCAAGGACGCAAATTAAGTCCGCGGCAAGATAAGCACTTTTGAAGGCCGTGCCGGAAGGGAGAGAAATCTCCCTTTTTCTGAATTAAGAGAAACTCACGAAACAATCCAGATAATTGGATTGAGTACCAAAATTCTGAAAAAAAACCACTCGCCCAATAGCAAAATATTTTCCAAAACGGTATGCTTCCTCTGCTATCTCAAGACAATTTGGCTAGTTGCGGTTTTGGCGACATATTGCGGCCCGTTTGGTACGAAAGTTGCCAAATTGTTTTTGATTTCTATTTACCAGACAACTACTTGATCGTGATTGGGACTGAGCAACGGCCTTCGATACTAATTTCGAATGGCTCGGTTCCTGTTTTGGGATCTTAATATTCTATATTGCACTTAATTTTTGTTAAGTAAGATCCTGAATATTTTCTGAGGAGGAAAAATGAGAAAGTTTACCAAAATACTGGTGGCTAGTCTGGCGCTGCTGATCGCCCAGACTGCCATTCAGGCACAAAGCACCGGCTCGATCGCTGGAACCGTCGTTGACCCGAACGGTTCGGTGGTTCCCGGTGTCAGCATTAAAATCAAAAGCGATGCTGGACAGGAATTTTCAACCGTCACAAATGAAAGCGGCACTTACCGCGTTCCGGCGGTTGCTAGTGGTATGTATGTTATCACGATTTCTTCGTCCGGCTTTAAGACTTCAACAATCAAGAATGTAAAAGTTGACGTCGGAACGCCGTCCACGGTGGATGTAACGCTCGAGATCGGAAACGTCGGCGAGGTTGTTGAGATTTCGAGCGGCGGCGAGGTGTTGCAGACCCAAACCGCTACTGTCGGTTCGACAATTCAAGGCCGGCAAATAACGGGCTCGCCGCTTGCATCCCGCGATGCCCTGGATCTCGTTGGCATGCTGCCCGGAACGGCAACTGTTGGCCGCCCCCGTACGGCGACAATTAACGGCCTGCCAAAGGGGTCGTTGAGCATCACGATCGACGGCGTTGACGTGCAAACCAACGATACGCGTTCGAGCGACGGCTATTTCACATATGTGCGGCCGCGTGTTGATGCTATCGAGGAAGTCTCCGTTTCAACCGCCAACCCCGGTGCCGAGAGCAGCGGCGATGGCGCCATTCAAATCAAAATGGTCACGCGTCGCGGTGCTAACGACTATCACGTCGGTGCATTTTGGCAAACCCGCAACGACGCCTTTAACGCAAACTACTGGTATCTGAACCGCAATCCGGCCGGGCTTGATTCCGATGGCAGATCGCTTCGCCAAAAGATGCGGCTCAATCAGTACGGGTTTAACGGCAGCGGCCCGATCCCCTTTATCAAGTTTGGCGAAGGCACGGACGGCTGGCTCGATTCTGGCAAAAACAAGCGTTTCTTCTTCATTAATTATGAAGAATTTCGCCAGCCACAGTCGCTTTCCAGAACGCGAAGCGTATTAACGCCGGATGCTCAGGCGGGTATCTATAAATACTTTGCTGCTACTCCAGCGGGCGGCCTGCCGACCGGCTGCGTCGCTGCCCCTCAACAGGGAACGGGACAGATGGAATGTTCGCGAAACGTATTTGCGATCGCGGCGGCCGCAGGCCAGTTAGCAACACCCGACCCAACGGTCGCCGCTTTGTACGGCCGGATTCGCAGTTCGCTGCAGGGACAAACATTTGAACCGATCACGGGAAATTCAAACCTGGTGCGCTGGAACACGCTGGCGACCAACAGCGAGATCCGCAAGTTTCTTGCCGTCAGGCTGGACTTTAACATCACCAAAAACCACGCCTTTGAGGCTGTCGCAAACCGACAGAACTTTGGCGGAATCAAGGACCTGCTAAACGGCCGTGAAGAAACCTTCCCGGGCTTCCCATACTACTCGCAGGTGTCACAGCGTGATTCTTATACATTTGCGGTCAGGTCAACGCTTTCACAGAACATCGTGAATGAGGCCCGCTATGCCTGGCAGGTTGGCGGCCCGACGCAATTCGCACCTGAAGCCTCGGCAAACCAGTTTAATGAGTACATGGGCGGCCGTTCGCTGGGCATCAGCGTACTCGGTGCAACTGCTCCGACTATTCTAAACGGCACGACGCGGTCAAAAAACCCTGTCCATGACATTACCGATTCGGTAACCTGGGTCAAGGGCAATCACTCGCTCAATTTCGGTGGTAATTACAAGATAATTATCTCCGAAGCCAATAATAACAACCGTTATGTACCATCAGTAGGTTTTGGCCTGGATTCGACCGACAGTGCTGCCTACAACATGTTCACCAATACCGGTGCCAACGCGACGATGCCCGGTGCGACCACTGGCCAGCTTGGCGATGCTCGCGCCCTGTACGCCGTGATGATCGGCCGTGTCCTTTCCTATACGACCACCGCATATCTTGACACCACAAGTGGTATTTATGGTGAAAATGGCCCGTCGATGAGGAAGGCTGAGCAGAGAACGTATGGACTATTTTTCCAGGATAGCTGGAAGATCAAGCCCAACTTTACCGTCAATTACGGTGTCAGATGGCAGCCGCAGACAGGTTTCATAGCAAAAAGCTTTGGCAACTACACCAAGCTTGAAAAGTATGAACAGCTCTTTGGCACATCCGGCCCCGGCAGCCTCTTCAGGCCCGGTGCCACAGGCGGCTCAGCACCACGCGTAACGCCGCTTGAAATTGGTGAAAAGGCGTATCCTGACGACTATAACAATCTCGCTCCGACCGTTGGTGTTGTCTGGAGCCCAAACTTTGGCGAAAAAGGATTTTTGCGAACACTGTTTGGCAAATCCGGCCAGAGCGTATTTCGCGGCGGATATTCGGTCTCGTTTGTGCGTGAAGGCACCAGCCTGCTTGAGTTGATTTACGGTGCTAACCCGGGCGGCAGCCTTTCGCTCTCGCGCGGGCTGACAATCCCGAACAGCTTCACGGTTGGAACAAACCTGCGTGATGCAAATAATCCGAACCTGCAGCGTTTTGAGCCGACAGCTATCGTTGGCCGGTCGCCGGCTTTCCCGATCACCCTAAACACAACCAACTCGACAAACACGTTCGATCCGGATATCAAGACGGGCCAGGTCCGTTCGTACAGCTTCGGCTATCAGCGTGAAATCGACCGCAACACTGTGGTTGAGGTCCGTTACGTTGGCAATCAGGGCAGTGACATGCAGCGTCAGATAAATCTGAATGAGTTCAACACGGTCGAGAATGGTTTTGCGGCTGAGTTCAAACTCGCACAGGCTAATCTGTATGCGAATATAGCGGCCGGCCGCGGACAGTCATTTGCCTATTTCGGCGCCGGCACCGGGACGACCCCGCTGCCGATCATGATGTCGTATTTCAATACTGCGGCAACATACGATCCGAACAATCCGGCCCGTTACACGGCAGGAAATTTTGCCAATGCGACACTTGTCTCGTCGTTGTCACGAAACGCTCCGTCAATCGGAACGTGGAGCGGGACGAGCTTTGAAAACAACGCTGCCCGGCGCGCCAACGCACTTGCCAATGGGCGTCCGGCTAACTTCTTCTACGTAAACCCTGAGACGCCAACGGGCGGCGCATGGACCGTAGAAAACACCAACAAAACGTGGTACAACTCGGCCGTACTCGAAGTTCGCCGCCGTCTATCGGCCGGGCTTCGCGTCAATGCCAGCTACGTTTTCTCAAAAGCTATGGCCAATGCGTTTACCGCATCCGCCTCAGGCGGCGGCGGACTGCCGCCAACCCTGCGCGAGGGCGGCTTTGACCTGGCACGCAACGTTCAGATCTCTGACCTGCGTCATCAGTTCAAGGTTGATGCGACCTATGATCTGCCATTCGGCCGCGGCCGGATGTTTGGATCGGGTGCAAACGGATTTGTTAACGGATTGATCGGCGGCTGGACAATTTCGCCGGTCCTGCGTTGGCAGAGCGGTTCGCCGATCGCAATCGGAGCCGTTCAGCTAGTGGGCATGACCGTCAAGGAACTGCAGGATTCGATCAAGATCCGTAAGGAAGCGAACCTCGTTTACTTCCTGCCCGATGACATCATCCTGAACAGCCAGAGGGCGTTTAACATCAGTGTTGCAAATACGAACACCAACGGCGGATACGGCACCACGTATGGCACGGGCGGCCCATCCGGACGATTTATCGCACCGTTGGGTTACAACAACTGCATTGCCCGCTTCGGCGGTGAATGCGGATTTGCAAACCTGATCGTTTACGGCCCGACGTTCTTTAAACTGGACGCCAGCCTTTCGAAGCAGATTCAGCTCGGCGAACGGTTTAAGATCGAGATCAAGGCAACGTCGCTTGACGTTCTCAACCACCCGAATTTCCGCGTTGGCGGCTGGGGCGGTGATACGGCAGGCTTTGGCTGCTGCGGAAGCACGTTTGGCCAGCTTGGCAACGGCTCGGCATACCAGGATACTTCGACAACGAATGATCCCGGCGGCCGCGTCATCGATCTGATGGTTCGAGTTAACTGGTAGCAATCGGTTAGATCGAAAATTGATTGGGCGTTGCCGAGCGATTGGCAACGCCCATTTTCTGCAAAATGGGTGTAAACTTGTGACGGGCCCGACGAGGATAATATATGACCGGACGAACTAACCAACTGCTAGTCGCAATATGTCTTTTCCTAATGGCAGCGGTAAATGCTGCGGCCCAACTGCCCGGTGCCCTTAACGAAACGACCGCGACACGGATGGGCGGGAGCAGCTATATCGTGGGAACCGTGTTTTGGCCGACCGGACGGCCGGTCAATTTCAGAATGTCCGTCAAATTGGTAACACCCACGGCCGGCGAGTATCTGATAACGACGGATGACCGCGGGCAATTTATTTTTTCGGGACTGCGGGAAGGCATTTATTTCGTTGTAATCGACGGCGAAAAGGATTTTGAACCAGTTAATCAGCCGGTCGATGTGCTTAGTTCGCGAAGCGGTAAAGATCAGCCCTATACGGTAACGATCCGGCTTGCGGAAAAGAGAAAAACCGCGGCAAAACCTGCGGTGGTTGAGGCGGCCAATGCTGAGGTGCCAAAGCGTGCAAAAGCACACTATGCAAAAGCCCTCGAACTTTCGGCAACGAAGGATCACAAGGGGGCTGTCGAACAGCTCAAACTGGCCGTCGCCGCGGACCCAAATTTCATCAGCGGCTATAATGAATTGGGCGTGCAGTACCTAAAGCTCAACGATCTGGAACGCGCCGGCGAAGCCCTGCAAGCCGCTCTAAAAATCAAACCTGATGCTCCCGAGCCGCTCGCGAACCGCGGTATTCTATTGTTCCGTTTGAATAAATGGGACGAGGCCCATGCGGCCCTAACAAGTTCTATCGCCGCCGACGGCCGGTCATCGGTTGCTCATTATTACTTGGCCCGTACGCTCGTCAAATTGTCGCGGTTTGACGAGGCCGAAAAGCAGCTCGATCTGGTGATTAAACTTCAGGGTGCTGAGATGAACGAGGCCTATCGAATTCTGGCAATGATGTACATCGAAAAGGATGACCGGCCCAAGGCGCTGGCAGCACTCGAAACATATCTCAAGCTGGTCCCGGCTGCGCCCGATGCCGACCGGCTGCGTCAGGCCGCCGCCGATATCAAGCGCTCGATGGACAAGAATCCCTAACTAACTGATACACTGATAAACACTTTGGCATCGAAAAAACGGTCGTATCAAGGCCGTTTTTTTTCACCAGAATTGCAGTTATACTTAAATTCACTGAGTCGATAGCAAATGGAAACCCCGGCAAATGCTCAAGCAAACTTGTCCCTTGCACCGCTCGGAGCAGGTGACTTGATAGACCGGGCCGTTCGCTTTTACCGTAAAAACTTTTGGACCTTTATCCTGATCGCGTCGCCGCCCGTTATGGTTGGAACGCTGTTCTCGATTGGGTGGACTCTGGCCGGGCGGCAAATATTCTCACCCGGTGCCGATCCGTACTCAGCCGAAGTTGCAGTCTATTTTGTTTTTCAGCGATTTGGCAGCATCGCTATTTGGCTGACCGAAACGATTGCTACCCTCGTTGTCATGGGCGGAGCGTCGCGAAACTTTGTCCGGCATCTGCTGTTTGGCGAGGCAATTACGTTTCGCGAAACATACGGAAATGTTTGGCGACGACTCGCCGGCCTCATCTCAGCCTCAACCATGATCAGTTTGCTGCTCGGCTTCATCGGATTGGCAATCTTCTATTTTGGAGCGCTAATTGGCGGTCTGTTGATAATCGGTATCGTTGCGGCACTTGAATTCCTGCCGGTTGTCGCCATTATCTTGTCTATCCTGGTGGGCGTGGCAGTCGGGTTTGCGACCATTTGGCTGTTTTTTCTGGTCGCGTCGCGGCTGGCATATGTCCCGCAAGTTATGCTTGTCGAAGGCCAGGGAGTTTTCGCGGCCATGGGCCGGAGCGCCAGCCTCGCCGGCGGCAGCGTGCGACGGTTGGCAGCACTTTTTGTCTTCTCGTCCGTCGCAGCGTATTCGGCACTCGCCCTGTTATACGTGCCGCTGGCATGGTACGCCGCCGCAAATGGCGTACAGGTAATGAGTTTTAACGCCGACATAATTCCGGCCTGGTATGAGATCGCCTACAATTTGATTTGGCAGATCAGCTTTATCCTGCTGTCTCCGGTTTGGATGATCGGTCTCTGCCTGCTCTATGTCGATGAACGCGTCCGGTCTGAAGGGTATGATATTGAATTGATGGCAGCCGCGCGTCTCGGTGAAATTCCGACCGTGCCCGATGCGTATATCAATCCGTTAAATCCGGCACTGGCGACGGCTACGGCAGACTCAAACGACGGTGGCAGCTCGCCAATTACAACTCTTGGCCTCAAATAGCATGGCGAAAACCATACATTTCATTCGCTTTACGCTCCTCGCCATCCTTCTGGCGGTGGTCATTTACGCTCCGCCCGCTGCGTTTGCCGCTACACCCGCCGATTACAGATCACGGGTTGAATCGGCTCGCCTGGAAGTTGAGCAACTGCGCCAGAATCTGGACTCAGTTAATAAGGATCTAGAACGGACTACAATCGCGGAGATAGAACGGAACCTGCCGTCGGCTGAAAACGTCGAGTGGCCCGGCGGTTCAGTCGAAACCGATAACCGGTGGCTCTATTCAAAGCTGCAAGCATTTTTGGCCGAAACCGAGCGTGACGCCCGGCGTTTAATACTGACCGAAATCAGCGAGCGATTATTGTCTATTTCGGAAACTGCCGGTGAGATTGCAACCGTTGAGGCATCTGAACAAAGCAAGGACCGCGACAAACAGAAACTAGCGGAAATTCTGGCTCGCGAGGAGTTTCAAAAGCCTAAAGCGGCTGAGGAAAGCCTATTTGCAAAATGGTGGCGCCAGTTTTTGGAATGGCTGGAACGGGCATTTCCCCAACCCGAGACCGTGCCGAACAAGCCTTCCGGCTTAGGTTCGCTTCAGTTTTGGCTTCAGATTGTTATCTATGTTCTGGTGATTGGATTGATCGGGTTTCTCCTTTACCGGTTCGCACCGTTTTTGTTTGAACGATTCAAAACGAGAAAACAAGTAGCTAACGACGAACGCATAATACTGGGCGAAAGAATAGCCGACGATGCCGTTGCCGCCGACCTGTTTCACGAGGCCGAACTGCTTGCCCGCAATGGCGACCTGCGGGCCGCCATCCGAAAGGGTTATATTGCGTTGCTCTGCGATTTGAGCGACCGAAAAATTGTTCGACTTGCACGGCATAAGACAAACCGCGACTATTTGCGTGACGTAAGGAAAGACGATGGCCTTTTTGAGAATGTGAACGGCATGACTCGCAGCTTTGAGAACAATTGGTACGGTCTGCGAAGGGCTGAACTCTCAGATTGGGAAGATTTTCGATCAATGTATATGCGCACACGCAAAAGGGCTTGAAATTTCCGTGAAACAGAAACTTTTCATATTCGCATTCCTACTCGTGATGGCCGCCCTGCTTGTCGGCCTCAACGCTGCCTCTTATACTCGCAAAGATAAGACGCCCGATATGGAAATTTTTCCAAACAGGTCGTCGTTTAATCCTGGGGCTACCGGAACGCAGGCGTTTTATTCACTTTTGTCTGAAACGGGCCGCGACGTTGTTCGCTGGCAGGAATCGCCGGCCGCACTTATCACCGCAAAGGAGAAGAAACCGGCGGTTTTCGTCCTGGTGGGTTCGACAAGGCGGCCGTTTGCCGAATCGGAGGTCGCCGACCTGCTCCGCTGGGTCTATGACGGCGGACGCCTTGTTTTAATAGACCGTGAACCGCACGATGGCCTCGCGGTCACCACGGCAAATTGGACGCTCTCGCTAAAGCCGCCGGATAATGCGGACACCGTAATGGTCGATCCATCCGACCAAAAACAAATGATAGGCGAGACGGCCGCCATAAAACCAGGCCAACCAGGCAGGCTGATGTCGGGCGTAAATGCGATTCAACCCTCGCGTTTTTTCTCTGACATTCGCCTTGACCGGACGGCTGACGATGGAACGTCGGTGACGACAATTGAATCGCCAAGCCAACTAGCCCCTTTGGTCCATTTTTCTTCCGATGGTGCACATCTAATGGTTGAGGCGGCCTATGGCAATGGTGAGATCATGCTATTGGCCGACCCGTATATTGTTTCAAATGGCGGCATTGCCCTGGCCGATAATGCTCAGTTCGCGATAAATCTCGTTTCTGGCAATGGAACCATCGCCTTTGATGAGTATCATCAGGGATTTGGCAATGACAGCAACCGCTTTTTGCAGTTTTTTGCCGGTACGCCCGTCATCGCCATCTTTCTGCAAGCCGGCGTTATCGTCGCACTCGTCTTTTTCTCACAAAGCCGCCGGTTTGCCCGGCCCGTTCCCGAACCTGAACCGGACCGGCTTTCAAAACTTGAATATATCTCGGCAATGGCCGAGTTACAGAATCAGACACAGGCGTTTGATCTGGCGGTAGAGAATATCTATAACGAATTTCGACGGCGCACGGCTCGTCATTTCGGGCTTGATATTTATACGACGGGTTATGCGGAGATGGCAGATCTTATCGCAGCCCGGACAAAATTGGATGCTGCGGCGGTCAGAACCACGCTTCATGGCTGTGAGGAGATCATTCGCGGCGGCCGAACAAACAGGGCCGAAGTAATACGGCTGATAGAATCGCTCCGGTCCATCGAACAAAAACTAGGGCTGTCCCGCTCCGTGAGGGCAAAGATTTGATGGCATCCGGCACGCTATTTGTCCTCATTATCGTCTTCTTTCTGACGAGCCTCGTTGGCGTGGTCACCGGAAGCAATTCGCTTGTCGCGGTACCAGCAATGTTTCAGGCGGGTATTGATCCTAAGGTTGCGGTTGCGACCAACATGTTCGGCCTCGTATTCATGGCCGTCGGCAGCACTATACCGTTCGTCCGAAAGGGCAGGATCAACTACGCAAGCCTCTCACCGCTGATCGTGCTCACACTGATCAGTTCTGCCATCGGCGCAATGCTGGTCGGCTTAATCAGCGACGGCGGAATCAAATTGATCGTGTCGATAGCCATGATCGTTGTTGTCGTTTTCACGCTTTTACGGAAAGAGGCCGGAATCGCAGCCGATACTCCGCGATCAAAGTATGCTAAACCATTGACGTATGTTCTGGCCTTTCTGCTCGGCATCTACGGGGGCCTGTTTAGCGGAGGCTACGTGACTATTCTGACTGCCGTTTGCGTAGGGATCTACGGGATGAAATACAGCGAAGCCATCGCCTCGACCAAGCTCATCAACGTTTTTTCATCCGCAATTGCAACCGCCATTTTTATGTGGCAAGGTTTAGTTGATTATCGGCTTGGCCTGATATTGGGCGCCACAATGTTTGCGGGCGGATATGTCGGGGCACATTACGCAACACGATTAAACGAAGTCTGGCTGCGGCGGATATTCCTATCGATCGTATTTTTATTGGCGATTAAGACCCTTTATGATTTTGTCTAGATAAAACATGCTGACTTACACCCCGACGACGGTTGCCCATATCCTTAACGAGCTTCGCAAGACGATTGTCGGCCAGGACGACGCGATTGAGCAGATACTTGTCGCGATATTGGCCGAGGGGCATGCCCTGATCGAAGGTGTTCCCGGCACGGCAAAAACCTTGACGGTCAAAACACTTGCCCATATTATCGGAGCGCAATTTTCACGCATACAGTTTACGCCCGATCTGATGCCTTCAGACATTACCGGAACTAACGTTTTTAATATGCAGACGTCGCAGTTCAGTATGCGGCACGGGCCGGTATTTACAGACATTCTACTCGCGGATGAGATAAATCGAACACCGCCCAAAACGCAGGCCGCACTGCTCGAGGCAATGGAAGAACGCCAAACGACAATCGATGGCGAAAGTTATTCGCTGTCGCCTATTTTTACAGTCCTGGCGACCGAAAACCCGATTGAATACGAAGGGACCTATCCTCTGCCGGAAGCACAACTCGACCGTTTTTTGATGAAGATATTGATCGGCTATCCAGACCAAAAAGCCGAAGAAGAGATCGTAACGCGGTGGGACATGGGCTTTAATTCACGTAATTTGGGCAATCTACAGATAACGAGACTGCCGGACGCGTCAGCTATTCAACGCTGCCGCGCCGAAGTGCGGGCCATGAGAATGGAGCCCGGTGTTCAGAAATATATTGTCGAGATCGTTCGGCGAACCCGCACTCACCCAACAATACTATATGGCGCCAGCCCACGTGCGTCGGTTGCTCTGCTGCTTTGCTCCAAAGCCCTGGCGGCGATCCGCGGGCGTGATTTTCCGACGCCCGACGACATACGCGATGTTGCCCCGCCCGTGCTGCGTCACCGCATGGTTCTCAGGGCTGAAGCCGAACTCGACGGTGCAACTGCAGACGCGGTTATTTCGGATATTCTGAAGACCGTGGAAGTGCCGCGTTGAACATTGCTAACGATTTCAGTTTTTGTTTGGATGGGAAAAAGACAGCTACTTGCCGGGTGGTAGCTCCTCTTCCGGCTTCTTTGTCGTCTTCTCCTTTGTCGCGGGCTTATCCTTTGCGGGCGTATCTGCCGCTTTACCGGATTTTGCAGGCGGTGCGAGCAGCGGCTTCGGCGTTGGGGCCGGCGTCGGTTGAACTGCCGTGTTGCCCGCAGGAGCCTTTGTGTTCGCGGGTGGGCTTACAGCCGTATTGGCCGGTTTCTCAGCCTGTTTTGGTTCCCAAGGACAACGCACAACCGCACCGTTCTCAAAGCAGCGGTTATTCTCGGCATCATAAAAGACACCTCCCGACGTTGGTGAAGAGTCGCCCGGTATGGTCACCGTTCCGCCGCCCGGAATAGATCCCGTTGGCGGATATTGGGAACCGAGTGGTGCACCAGCAGTCGAACCTGCAAGCGGCGCTCCCGCCGGTGGTATTCCGCCGTTTGCCCAGGCATTGTATCCATCGCCGCCGGGCAGCATGTCGGCGGTCTGGCCCGCAGTTGCCATAATCTCGGCATCCGTCATGATAGGCAGTTTGGCCAGGCTTTCTTCCTGAGCGCCGGTTGCCGGGCCAATCGGCTGTACTGGCAAGCCCGCCGGGTCCGCCGCCATCGCGGTGGTCGGATCAGTCCGGCGTACGGATGTTGCATATATCAGAGCGGCGGCGAAAATGCCGATTCCGGCGAGTACGACGAAAGCCGTCTGCCAGATGTTTCGCTTGGGCTTGATCTGCGGAATCGCTACGGCCTGGGTTTCGATTTCAGTCTCCACTCCCAAGCGGCCCGCGAGCGTTGCTAAGTCTTCGCTAAACGCGGCCATGTCGGGATATCGGCGTTCAGGATCGACGGCCATTGCGCTCAAAACGATCGGTTCGACGTCGGCATGAATATCTCGGCGAAATGCCGAGAGCGGCGGCGGCGGTTCGGCGTTTTGTTTCGCCTGAATATCGGCGGCCGTACGGCCCTCGTACGGCACGGAGCCGCTGAGCATTTCGTATAGGATCACGCCGAGCGAATACACATCAGAACGCTGATCGGCAACGGCAAAGGCGCCATTTTGCTCGGGTGCTAAATAGCGAGCATCGGCGTCACGCCCGACGTTCATCGGATCAGCGCCAAACCCGGAGACCTTAACATTATCGTCATCCGAAACAAAAATCTTTTGCGGTGCCAGGCTGCCGTGGATTACCGCTTTCGACTGTGCGGCAACTACGGCCGCCGCGACCTGCCGGGCAATTGCGACCGCCCGCTTTTCGTCAAAGGCCGGATTACCGGAGGTTATCTCATTGAGCTGTCGTCCGCTTGCCGGTTCAAAAACTGCGTAGGAAATACCCTTGGCATCGGTGCCAAAATCGGTAATGTTAAGGATATTTGGATGGGAAACTGCGGACGCGGTACGGGCCTCTTCGACAAAACGCCTCACCCAGCGCTGATCGACGGCGAAGGCCTGCGGCAGAATCTTTATCGTGACCGGCTTATCCAAAACCTCGTGCCGCCCATCGTACAGATCTCCTGATTCACCCTCGCGGATGAGGTTTCCGATACGGTATTTGTCCGCGACTAATTGCCCAATAACATCACTCGTCATCATTTGATATTAGAACGTTGAAACAGCCCTCAAGTTGCAAATAAAAAGGAGTATTCGATGAGGCGGCTGCTCCAAGTGCAGAAGCCCGCAGTTCCTAAGGCGTAACACTCGCTTACGAGATTGCTGTTACGCGCTTGGTCACACGCGGGCTTCTGTAAATGCCGTCTATGTTTAAAGCTTCACGAAAACGATCAGCAAAGCAAACAAAACGAGTGATTCTATAAGCGCGAGTGCGATAATCATCATCGTCTGAACCGTGCCGGCCGCTCCCGGATTACGGGCAGCACCTTCAGCGGCACGCGAACCAACAAGGCCCTGGCCGATACCGGCGAGTCCCGCTGCCAAGCCAAAGCCAATTCCACCGCCGATTGCCTTTGCGGCATTTACCGAAGATTCATTATCAGCGGCACCCTGTGCCATTGCAGCGACCGCCATCAGAGCGATCGCCATTGTTGCAAATACAACGTATTTCAAGTTTTTCATTTTCATATCTCCCTTTTTTTAATTTAGAAGACCCTCGATCTACTCGCTCATCAAACTTGCCGGCCCAAATTGCCGTGGTTATTATTTCGCCTCACTTCCGGTATTTCGCGGATTTTATACTCCTTAGAGTCCGCGTCGCCTGCGTGCGGGCATATCTTCAGCAGCGCAACTAAGCGCTGTCTGATATGAAGTCACAAGTTTTCAAATTGACTTGATCGCAAGTCCCGAAGTTCCGGCCGTGCCGGCACCTCCGTGCGTCAGAGGCCAGCTAAAGCTAGAGCCTCCAAACCTTTTTACGCGTGAGCCACGGCGGTCTCGCCATGCGGCTCATGCTCGTGTTCGTGATGCTCATGCGGGGCATGCGTTACTTCGCCGATGTAGATCATCGACAGCAAAGTAAATACGAATGCCTGAACAAATGCAACGAAGACACCGAGCAGTGTCAGGACCAACGGCACCACAAAATGCGTGAACGGCGGCGCCAGATTTGTGATCTGGACAAACACCTGTTCGTCCGAAAACATATTTGCAAACAGCCGAACGCCCAAGGTAAACGGCCTGATCGAACTGCTAATCAACTCAATGACAAAGATCAGCGGTGTGATGATCATAGCCATGATGAATGGCAGTTTGGGCCCGGCAAAATGCTTAATATGGCCAAGCAGGCCATTCTCGGAAATGCCGACGTAGTTGTAATAGACAAATGATGAGATGCCGAGAGCAAAAGTCACATTAACCGACGCGGTCGGCGACATGAACATCGGAAACTGGCCCATCAGATTTGAAACAAGGATTAGCACCGCAAACGTCGCCACCACTGGGAAATGGCGCGAACCGTGATCGCCGATGATGCTCGAGATCATGTCCTTGATAGCGAGATAGCCGGCCTCGAGCGTCAATTGCCCTTGTTTCGGGTCATCACTAGACATCCTGCCTTTGAGCAAGCTGACGATTATCACGGTCAGAATACACGCAATGACAAACATGATCGTGTACCACGGAATCGCGTTCTCAACCGTGTAGGGCCCAAAGGCTTTCGCCGCTGTCGTACCAAATTTCGAAAAAACGTATTTGTTCCACAACGGCTCGGTGTAAGTGACCTGAAAATGATGGACAGGCTCACCGAAGTAGTGGTTAACAAACTCGACGATCAATGGCACATGGTGCCCGCCGCTTTCAGCAAATAAGAACATATTCTATGCAGAACCCGAAAAAATATTTTTCAATCCTTGCAGCACAACCGCAAACGAAAATGACGCCAGGCCCAGTATTACAGCGGCGACCGGAAATGCACCAGTCAGATAAATCAACATCAGAACCGATCCGATGGCTGCATACCGCAGTATATATTTTGCAGCCAAAATACCGGCCGAGGCGACCGCAGTCGGGCTGAATATTGCACGCGTAGAGCGATCGAGCCAGAAATAGTTGGCGAACGAAAGTACCCCGCCAAAAATAACGCCTATTCCAAACGCCCGGCCGCCAAACGCAAATCCGGCTACTGACGCAGCCAAGATAACTACGGCCATCGAGACCAAAATTCCCTTGTGAGATATGGGCCGAACGGCGCTCTCGGTTGTCAAAGGATCAAAATCATCGCCCATTGCGAATCCTATATTTTACAGTCCGAAGACAAAAAACTCAAAGCCAATCAGCGTTTGTCATCGTCGTTTTTCAGGAATGAGACCGGTTCATTTCCGCTTTTGGCACCAAAAATTTGCGACGATATGCGAAAAAATTGTATAAATCCGATGACCGAGCCGAGTACAATGCCACCTACAATGCCCCACGGAGAGCTGCCGAGCAGCCAATCGGCCAGCCATCCAAGAAAAAGCATAAAAGCAACAGCGCCAAAAAACACAACGCCCGCTGACCATGCCAGGCCGCTCTTTCGGATATTTTCTGTTGCGGCGTCCGGCGTGTACGCGACCGGAACAAACGGCGCCTGGAACGGATCATCGACCGGCCCGCGTAGTGGCGGCTCATTTGGCCACAAATCATACGCGGTGGCGTTTTGGTTTTCCTGATTCTCCGTTTCGTTCATGTCGAGCTAAAACCTGCCTAACGCGCAATAATGACAGTTTCGGTTGGCGATTTCAATTCATAGACGGTCCCGCGCCACCGCAGCCGACGCGACAGGAGGGCCGCGATGGAGTTATACAGGAATATCGATGGTGCAATTGTCCACAGCGTATTTTGTGTCCAAAATTGGCGTTTTAGCTCAGGCCGATAGCCACTCAGCACCAGTCGCACCGCTCTTAGCCGCAGCCATGCCTTCGCGGTTCCGAGAATGGTGACCGCAGAAAGAATGATCAGTGCCGCCGCGAATGGCAAAGTTGTTTTGAACTGAAAGTATATGATCAGCAGGGCGAAGCCCATAACGACGTTGAAAAGAGCTGAACCGACGAACGACTTGGCCCATAGTTTTGGAGCATAAACGCGGGTAATCTTCATTTGCCGCGTCGTAAATTCCAGCATTTCGGCCAAGGTGCAGCTCTCAATTGACGCCGTCAACGCTTGTGGAACGAACACGATAGGCAAATCGGCATCATTCATCGCCCGTGTAACTGCGAAATCATCCGACAGAGTGCCGGCCCATTTCTCGCGCATTTCAAGCTGGTCAAATTTGTCGCGGCGCATCGCCATCGAGCCGCCCCAGCAAAAATTTGATTTGGTATTCGGGCCAAGAGCTGTCGCAATCGACGCATTCCATGCCGAGCGGAGTTCGCTGCCAAGCGTGAACTTTTTGGAAATATACCAACGATAACCCGTTGCCGCGCCAACCTTGTCATCCTCAAGCGGAGCAATCAAATATCTGAGCCAATTCGGCGACGGTCTCGCGTCGGAATCTGCAAATACAAAGGCCCGTGATTCATCGGAGGCGTGCAAGACTGCCTCACGCAGGTTTTCCACCTTTTGGCTTGAGCACTCCGCCTTTGCAGCAACGATCATTTTCCGGGCCTTGAGGCCGGGTGAGGCAATGGTATTGATTAGGTTTCTGATCACCAAAACCGCCGCATCATTTTCGTCATCGACGGCGAATATCACTTCATAGCCCGGATAGGCCTGTTGCATGAGGGCACCCAGGTTTTCCGCCAATCCTGCGTCCACGCCCCGACAAGGCACAATCACGGTGGCAAAGGGGACATATTCCGACTGTGGCCTAGCACATTCGCTCCTGACGTAATTCAGGTAATCGATCCCGTCACACAGAGATTTCCAGCTTAGGTAAACAAGCAAAGCACCTAGAATACAAAATGCAACAATCATTAATACGGAGGCGAACCACTACAATTGCGGTCCAATGAAAACCCTTCGGGCTTTCAAGAAAATTCTTGTTTTAACAATTCGACCGTTTTTTCCGTCGCACCGCGATTTTCGCTCATGATGGCCCGCGCCATTCGGCCAAGGTCTCGGCGCTGTTCGACATTTTCGATCAGGTCAGCGAAGGCAAGAAAGAGTGCATCGACAATCTTGGCGCGTTCCGTATCCCGGATTGAGATAATCGCTCCGCGGGTTTGGAAAATCCGTACGACTTCCTCAAAATTGTGGACGTAGGGCCCGGTGATAATGGCCTTTTCGGCAGCCGCCGGCTCTAGTACGCTCTGGCCTCCGTGAGGAATCAGCGACCCACCTACAAAGACGATATCAGCGAGCGGATAAACGGAGCGAAGCTCGCCGATGCTGTCAAGCAATATGATATCGGCGTCAACGTCTTGGACTTGCGCTTCATCAGATCGACGTGCAATGGAATACCTTGTCCACTCACACCGCGGATCGCTGCGAAACTTGCTGATCATTTTCGCAACCGAATCAAACCTTTCCGGGTGCCTGGGAGCAATCAATAACCTTGGAAGCGGCGATGGTTCACCCGCAGCCAGCGAGCAGTAAGCATCGAGAACCCATTCTTCTTCGGGTTCGTGAGTACTGGCCGCAATTATTAACGGGCGTCGGCCATCGATTTTAAACCGTCCGGCCAGATATTCGGTGACATCAGCATCAGCGGCGGCCGCTTCGAGATCGAACTTGATATTGCCGGTAACTCTTGTTTTTGCAGCCGTCATTCCTAGCGACACAATACGGCCTGCATCAGACTCGCCCTGCATTAGTGCGAGATCTATGTCGCCAAGAATCCGCGAGAGAAACCGCCGAACCTTTGAATACCGACCAAATGATTTCGGCGATAGACGGCCGTTTATGATCGCGATCTTGCTTCCGCCCTTTGCTGCCTCGCGAACAAATCGCGGCCATATCTCGGTCTCCATCAACAGTACGACAGAAGGGTTGTAATGTGCTAGAGCTCTGCGAACGCTAAATTTCCAGTCGAATGGAAAATAGAAAATTGCTTCTGCTCTATCGGCAAATATCTTTTTTGCCAGGTCCTGGCCGGTTTTTGTGGTTGTCGAAAAGATAACACGGTGATCTGGAAAACTATAGAGAAGTGAATCGACAAGCGGCCTAGCGGCGTTTGTCTCGCCGACCGACACACAGTGGAGCCAGACGACGGCCCTGCCATCATGCTCGAACTTGGGGTAATTGCCGAGTCGTTGTCTGAAACCGGCCGTGTATTTTTCGCGCCGCAACAGAAACAGCGGCAGCATTAGCAAGAAACCGATCGTTAGAACAATTGAGTAAACTAGGTACATCAAATACTGATCTGAAAGCACTAAAATACACGAAATAGCACGAAAATGCTGTTTAGGCTTCGTACTGTTTCGTGTATTTAGGGGTTTCGACCGACCGGACCTAACCGAATCGAACTATTTCACGCGTTCAATATATTTCGCCTCGGCCGGATTTACGCGGATCTTTTCACCGACCACGATAAACGGCGGAACGGTTATCGAAACGCCATTTTCGAGGGTGGCCGGTTTGTTTGAGTTTGAGGCAGTTGCACCTTTCAAAACCGGTTCGCAATCCTGGACAACGAGGTCCATAGATTGCGGCAGAGTCACGCCGATTGGCGTGCCATTGTAAAACTCGACCTCGATGGTCAGATTCGGCATCAGCCATTGAGCGGCATCACCAAGTTCGTCCTCTGTAAGAGCGACCTGCTCGTAATTTTCATTGTTCATGAAATGGTGGTGCGAGCCGTCGGAATAGAGATATTCCATGCGCTGTTGGTCGAGCGTCACCTTTTCGAGCGTATCGTTCGAGCGAAAGCGGTACTCGAAAGAGTTGCCCGTAAGCAGATTTCGAAGCCGTGCCTGGACCATCGCCCGCAAATTGCCCGGCGTATGATGGTGAAACTCCATCACCCTGACTGGTGCGCCCTCGTGGACGATCACCATTCCTTTTCTAATATCGTTTGCAGAAAGTGCCATAAAACCGTTTAAGTTCTCCGTAGCCTAAGATAGCGTGTAAACACAAAAGAGTTAGTTTAGTTTTACTCTCAGGCTTTTGTCCAGCATCTCGGCAAGTAAGGGCGAACGACAAGCGTCGGACTGTCCGGCGCTTCCGCCTATTTACCTTTCGTAAACGGCAGCGGCGGCGGTTCCTCGCCATCCTTCGGATATTCGCGGTTTATAGATGCATATATGTTTATGATCTGGTCGATCCAGCCCTTTGCTTCCTCGTTTTCCGGGTCGTGTTTCAAAGCACGACGATAATCACCCAGAGCAGAGGCGTATTGCCGGGCCTGTGTCAGAGCGACAGCGCGGTTGTAATATGCTTCGGCCAAGGCTTTTTTCTTTGAGGCGTCCGATGATTTGCCGGCCAGAGCTTTTTCGGCGGAAACCACCGCAGCGTCAAGCTGTTTGGTATCTATCGGGTCGCCGCTAGCCGTCCATTTCGATTTTTCGCCATTGACTGCTGTTGCGGCGGGCTTTGTTTCCTGTGGCCCATGGGCAATCGCCGTCTGCGGCCTTTCCGCAGTTGCAGAGTTGGTTGCGGTAGTGTTTTGTGCCACAGGTTTTGCCGCATTGCTGCAGCCAAAAGCCAAACACAAAGATAAACAAATTATTGCTGTTTTCATTTCAGTTGCATTCGCCCGACAGACTGATGTGGCCGGACTACTTCTTATCGATATACGGCCGGGACTGAACAACGTAAATGCGGTCGTTAAGAATTCCCCATTCGATGTCCTGTTCCTTTTTGCCGCCAAACGCCGTTCGAATGTTGATCGCTGCTTTAGCGAGACTACGTGCCTGCAGGTCTGTAAGTACACGCTTTTTGGCGCCGGCGCATTTGTCGGCGGTTTCTTTCAGGTCGCCGTTTTCATCAAAGGCCAGTGCATTCTCCTGTTGCGACAGCGTCATCACAATGACCGAGTTCGATTTCGGGTTAAACAATATCTGCTCAGGAACGCCCGAGTTGTCAACGACTTTTGAGTTGTGCCCGCAGACGGCGCTGATGTAAACGGCATTCCTATTCCGCTCATCAAACGGGTCTTTCGTGATCATAACGCCGCCCTTTTGCATATCAACGCCGATCTGAATCAGGGCCGACATATAGACGTCGGTCTGGCTGACGTAGTTTCGAACACGGGCCTCATACCCGTCGAAATTCCAGAGAGAGGCCCAGACCTTTTTCACCGCTTCGATCAGCTTGTCATCGTCAATTACGTTGGGAACGCTGGAATACAGGCCCGCACCGCTAAAATTCGGCAGGTCTTCGGCATTTGAGGAGCTTCGTACAAAAACCGGCCTCCCGCCGAGCTGAGAACGCCATTTTGCGATGATCTCAGTTTTCAAACCGGCGTCGAACTTTCCCTTTTGAATCGCTTGACGAAACTCATCGAGCTTTTGCCGCCGAACACGCGGATTATGGACAAAGTCATTGGTGTCCATCAATTCCTCAATGACCGTATCAAAACCATTGTCCTTCATGAACCGGTCGTACCAGTAATACGGGACAGAAAAGCCATCCGGAATGCTGACCGCTGTCAATTTTGAGTTAATCATCTCGCCAAGATTGGCAGATTTGGCCCCATAGGCAATGCTGTCTTTTTTTCGCATTTCGCGAAGACCGGCAAGTTTTGTAACTTTGAGATTGGCCGGCGGCACCTGTTGGTCGGGGGTTATAAATTTGGTCCTCACGTCGTCGGTTGAGGCCCGCTCAAAGCTGTAATCGGTTAACCTTGCGTCGAGTTTAAGAACGTAGGTGTCATATTCTCGAAACAACTTGTCAGCATCTTTGATATACACATTCGGTATATTCCAGCCTTTTGCGAGAATGTTTATGTGCGAGAGCGGCGATGATGGCTTTGCTAATATAATGCCGCGAACAGGCGGTAAGCTTATCGGCAGCTCTTTTAGAACGATTATCTCGTTATCGCCGATCTCAACCGTGTCATCGAGATTGTCGATGATATGGATGCGGCCGACGGCGCTGCCCGTATTGAGAGCCAAATATGCCTGATTGCGGTTCAATTCATCCTGCAGCACACGCTGGATGCCAAGGCTGGCTGAGGCATCTTCCTGGCGAATTGAGTTCGGTTTATACGCAACCTTTTGAAAAAATGTCTTGTTGATCGCATCGTTCGCCGCCTTCATTATCTGTCCTGACGCCAGATCACCTTCCCAGAGTTCCCATGTAAACCTGTCGATTGTTGTTTGATAGGCAATCGTTCCGACGATAAAACGCCGGTCCTGATCGATATAGATAGGTTTGAAAACATCGGCACCGCGCGGAACCAAATATGTGGCGAGCAGAAAATCTTTGTGAAATCGGAATTTTTGCGAATTTACGTAATAAACTCTGTCTTTTGCCCGCCGGTCAATCACAAACATCGCATGCGGCATCGCATAGGGTGTGCCTTGATGATAGACGCGTCGAATCAAATCAAATTCGCGTTGAGAAACGACCTTTGTCAACGAATTCTTGGGCGAATCCGGTTTGTGGTCCATCGCCCCCTTTGGCTCTCGGGTGGGCGAAGGCTTGCGTGACATCTGTGCCGGATTGGTGACAGAAAGCGTCAGCACCAACGCAATGCCCGCAATAAAATGTAGAGATCTGTTAAAAATTGCCATAACCGAAACTAAATACTGAATCCCGATTTAGTTTGATGCGGAAATACCGTTGCTGCGTTGATCACTGAAGAGGAAGGCATTTCGCAGGCCCTTAAGAGATTTTTCGTCGTGGATAGAGATTTCTAAGTTGCGTATCAACCCATCCTCTAGGCCATAGATCCAGCCATGTATCTCGAGCTGCTGGCCGCGCCCCCAAGCATCCTGCACGATAGTTGTTTCGCCCACGTTTTGCACCTGCTCCGCCACGTTTAATTCACATAGCCGATCACGTTTCTCCGTTTGATCGTCAATGGCATCTAGCAGGTGTGCGTGAAGATTTGCCGTATCCTGAATGTGCCTGAGCCAGTTATCGATCAGGCCGTGCCGTCCGCCATCCAACGCCGCCTGGACGCCGCCGCAGCCATAATGCCCGCAAACTATTACGTGTTCGACCTGCAAAACTTCAACCGCAAACTGGATGACCGACAAGCAGTTCATGTCAGTATGATTGACAAGGTTTGCGACGTTTCGATGAACAAACACCTCGCCGGGGGCGAGATCAACGATCACGTTGGCAGATACGCGGCTGTCTGAACAGCCTATCCACAGATAGTCCGGATTCTGCTGATTGGCAAGCGCGGAAAAGAAATGCGGATCCTCCTGGTTCACACGAAGTGACCAACGCCTGTTATTGTCGAGAAGTTCGCCAATGTTTTTCACTCTAATATCTTAGCTTTTGTGGCATTTAACGCAAAATTGCCTTGCCGGAAGCTAATATCCACAAAGGATTTAAACGCGAATGACGCGAATTGCTGCAGTAGAAAATCTGGTTGAACTAAGCGGCCCGAAAAATCCTGCGGGAACCCGCCTTACATATCGATGGGATTTTGAAATGCGCTTTCTGTGGCCTCGCCTTCTTTCATCCTGGCCTTGATCTGAAAGCGCATACCCAGAAAATAACTGCAAATAGCGGCGACGCCGGCCGCAAAGCCCCAATCGAAATTGTCGGCCCACAAAAAATACGCTGAGATCAGCCCCAGAAAGACCGCCAGAAATTGAAATACCTTTATCATCGATCACCCTGCCCTGCGTGCGACGTCCTGAAAACTCTCGCCGCGAAAAAAGGCCGCTACCGCCATGAATAGACGGCGCACGGCCCTAAAAACCTTTGGGAAAAACCACAAAAACAGCACAATAAATATCGCCAGGACGCATGCGATAACAATCGGAGCAAAAACGGCAAGAATCGTCCCCGCAAACGCGATGACATCCTCAACGAGCGACAACACCCAATTCGAGACCGGCTCCGGCGACATATTTGCGCCGACCCGCAATGCTGATTTGACGCCATGAGATGAGAATGCCAAACCACCGCCAACCAGCGTCGCCGGAATCGAAATGCTCGGATCAAGCTGCGTGGTCGCCGCATACGCAACGATCGCCCCGGCCGGAACGCGTATGAATGTGTGTACAACATCCCAAACGCTATCTACATAAGGTATTTTATCGGCAAGAAATTCGACGAGATACAGCCCGGACGCAACCCCGATGATCCACCAGTTATCGAGGACTCCTAAACCGCCCGGCAGATGCTCGTGAAGCACAAATTTTTGCAGCAGCCCCAAAACCGAAACGGTCGCGTACAGGTTAATACCCGACGTCCAAGCAGTTCCGAGAGCCAAACTTAGTGTTGAGAACCATTCCATAGAATTCTCCGAATTCAGGGACGAGTGACGAGGGTCGAGTCAGTCAGTCCGAGCTGGTTTTGCCACCAAACGTCGCCTTAATGCGTTTAGCATCTTACGGATTTCTGTTATCAACCCGAAAAGCTCTGTAGCTTGAGCGTTGGCGCAAAAGCCTAAGTCGATTGCAATTATAAGTTGAGTGTCCAGTTCCGCCAAAGAACCTTCTGCGATTGAGACAAATCGCAAATAGTCGCCCGTTGTACGACGGGCTTGCCCCTCCGCGATATTCGACGGGATCGATACAGCCGCACGCCGAATCTGTGAGATAAGGCCAAACTTCTCTTCGCTCGGGAAATTCGCGGTTAATCGGTAAACTAGTCTCACCAAAATGATGCTCTTTTGCCAAACGATAAGACCTTTGTAGCTTCCATCCTCCACCATTTTCAGCCCTCGTCCCTTGCCACTTGTCCCTCGTCACTCTCGCCTTCATCCTTTTTGTAGCCAAACTTTTCTAATCGATATTGCAGGGTTCTAAACGTCAGTCCGAGCAATTTGGCAGATTTCGTAATGTTGTTGTCCGTCCGTGCCATTGCCTGCATTATCAGGCTTCGCTCGACGTCTTCGAAATTGACGCCTTCGGGCGGCAGTTTGAATTGGTCACTAGATGCAGTTGTTGACAATTGTGTCATTTCAGGCGGCAGGTCCTCGACAGTAACGGTGTCGTTTTCGCAGAGAAGAATTGCACGTTCAAGGGCCGATTCTAGTTGTCGGACATTGCCGGGATAGGCATAATCGTCGAGCCGCCGTCGCGCGTCCGTGTTGATCGTGATCTTTCGGTTAGTGCCGCGAGTGTGTTTCTTTATGAAATAATCGATCAATACAGGAATATCCGAACGTCGCTCGCGAAGGGCCGGGAGTTCAATCGAAAGCACATTCAAGCGATAATAGAGATCCTCTCGAAATCGCTTTTCCTCGACCATATGAAGCAAATCGCGATTGGTCGCGGCAACGACGCGGACATCCACATCAATATCCCTAATCCCGCCAACCCGGCGTATTTGCTTTTCCTGCAGGGCCCGCAGTATCTTTGCCTGAAGCGAGATATCAAGTTCGCCGATTTCGTCAAGAAACAGCGTTCCGTTGTGGGCGATCTCAAACAATCCTTTTTTGTCGGCAATCGCTCCGGTAAACGAGCCTTTTTCATGCCCGAACAGTTCTGACTCGAGCAAATTCTCGTTAATCGCGGCACAGTTCACCGCCTGAAAGGCCTCGCTGGAACGCAGGCTATTGGTGTGCATTGATCGCGCAATCAACTCCTTGCCCGTACCGCTCTCACCGCGGATAAGGACGGTCGAATTAGATTTTGCTATCTTTAGGATGAGCTTTTTAACCTTATCCATCTCGGGTGAAACCGAAATAATCTCGGCATCGAGCGTGGCGAGCTTCTTTAGCGCACGCGACACCGTTTCGAGCAGTTTATCCCGGTCGTACGGCTTCTGAAGATACTCAAACGCGCCAAGGCGCAGGGCATCAACTGCGGAATCAATAGTTCCGTGTGCCGTTAGCAAAATAACGATGATCGACTTATCAAAATCCGTGAGGGCTTTGAGCAAATCAAGTCCGCTCATCCCGGTCATTTTGAGGTCCGTTAGAACGAGGTCAAAATGCCGGTCGGCGACAAATTTCATCGCCGCCTCACCTGAACTGGCCGTTGTCACATCGTAGCCTTCGCCGGAAAGTATCGTTTCAAGTATTTCTCGTTGATTCTTCTCGTCATCGACGACGAGAATTGATTTTCGTGCCATAAAGTTTTGTCAGAACCACCTGCGTAGTGACCGGTTAGTTGTCTTTACCGGTTAGTTGTCTTTAAAGGTGTGCGATTGTCCACGAACCGTCCCTTTATACAGACGTTTCTGATCTCTGCAACCTTACTGTAAACTTTGTCCCCTTGCCCGGCTCTGATTCGACGCTAATCGAACCGTGGTGGATGTCAACGATCTTTTGCACGATCGCAAGGCCCAACCCTGTACCGGTTTCCTTAGTAGAAAAGTAAGGTTCGAAAATATTCGCCAGATTTTCTTCCATGATGCCATTACCCGTATCAGTCACATCAAAGTTTACGCAATCGCCATTGTCGTCCGCGTATATTTTCACGGTCAGATTGCCGCCATCCGATTCCATCGCCTGTACGGCATTTATGAAAAGGTTATTAAAAACGGATCGTAAAAATTCCGGATCGCCCAAGACTTTCGGCGTATTTTCATGCTCGACTATACTGATCGTTACGTTCTTGTCTGCTGCTTCGGCCTCGGCTATACGAAGCGAATCTTCGATTACCTTTCTTGCTTCTATCGGCCGCAGATTGGCTTTTGTCGGGCGTGAATAGTTTAGGAAATCAGAAATTTGGCGATTGATGCGTGCAACCTCCGCCTTTAGTTGCGCTGTCAGCGTGTCAAACGTCGTTCGCCTTTCCTCGTCCACCGGGGCGTATTTGGAACGTAGATGATCGAGCGTAAGATTGATGTAATTTAGCGGGTTTCTTATCTCGTGGGCGATTGCCGAACCCAGCCGTCCGACAACCGCAGATTTTTCAGCCTGCTGCAGTTGAGTCTGCAAATCACGAGTCTTCTCAAGTTCCGACGCCATCTCATTAAAATTCAGAGCGAGCCGTCCCATTTCATCATGGCGCTCTCCGTCAGGAACGCGTACGCTTAGGTTGCCCTCAGCAACCTCGCGGGCCGCGTTAGAAAGATCAGCTATGGGCCGGGCAAACCGCCAAACCAGCAGGAAGGTAATCAACGTAGATACCAAAAGAATGCCGAGAGTGAAAATCAGGGGCTGCGCCGCTCGCCAGGCCGCCTCGCTCTTCTCGTTTCGCAAGATGACCATCACATAATAGCGCCCAAGGCTGGTTTCGAGCGGAATAGCGTGGGCCTCATCAGAAATGTTCTTATTAAGGGCGGTTTGCTGATTCGGAAAGTTTTTAAGGTCGCCGCCGAGCCGCGACCCTTCCATCAGAGGCGGTAAATCAGTCAGTTCGCTCAGTTTCTTATAACTTACGTTATCGTTGTCGTCATAGGTCGGCAAATAGTCAGGGCTGAGACTGTCGATCACCTGCCAGTTGCTGTCAATGATGAGAATATCTCTGATTCTCTGTTTGGTCGCAGCGTCAAAATAGGTCTGGTCCGTTTCATCAAACAGGTCCTTAACCCGCAAGTCTTCGAGCGGAATGCTTCTAAATCCGAGTGTGATTCCCGCAACAAGTGCCCTGGCCTGGGCTTCGCGTAGATCATTGTTTTCCCGCTGTGTCCGAAGGTTCAAGTAGTATTGTACGCCCAACGTTGTAACCAGCAGAATTGCCAGAATCAGCAGCAGCCGGCCGCGAAATGTATTGAAGAATTGCATTGCCATTACGCCATTTTAAGAAAGGGCTTGCCACTGGTGTCCGTTGAATGTTATATTCAACCTTAGTTTTTACGCAAATGCCCCATAAGGGCTAATCCAACATAACTCCAAAATAGGTTCGAGTATCTGAGGTAAAGCATGAAGTTAATGTTCCCGAAATATTCTGTTGTCGGCTCTGTGCTGGCATTTTTTGCCCTGACTTTGGTTTTTGCGGGCGGCACCTTTGCTCAGTCAAAGAAGGCTCCGGCAAAAAAGCCTGTGGCAAAAACTGCTGCTAAGAAGAGCACGGCCGCATCAAAGGATGCCAAAAAAGATCGCGGCAAAGCAAAAATCGCAGCCAAGGATAATAAACGGGAAAAGGCATCGGCGAAGAATGTAAAAAAATCGCCGGCCAAAGTGAAAGTTAGCTCCAAAGACAAAGCCAAGGCGGTCGCCAACGCCAAGAAAAGCTCAAAGAAAGAATCAAAAAAGGAAATCGCCGAGCGGCGGCGGCGTGAGGCAGAACGGCGTGCAGCAATTTTAGCTGAACAGCGCCGACGCGAACAGGCCCGTCGCGAGGCAATTGCACGTAAACTCGCATTTGAGCGCGGCCTTTATACTGAGACCGTAGCCAATATTGCCAAAGACGTGACCGAGGGCGAAGACCTCAAGATTCGTCAGGCAGCCATCAACGCTCTCGGTACAAATGCGGGATCAGTAGTCGTCATGGAGGCCCAAACCGGCAAGGTCCTCACGGTTGTTAACCAGGATTGGGCCGTGCGCAGTAGCATACGGCCATGTTCAACAATCAAACTCGTAACAGCGGCGGCCGGATTGAACGAAGGCGTCATAAGCAAAGAAGACGGTTCGATTCGCAATGCTTCAACCCGCCGCAAATTGGATGATGCTCTGGCGTATTCTGACAATCCGTATTTCCAACGTGCCGGCGCACAGATCGGCAACGAAAAGCTTGTTGAATACGGCAAACAGCTTGGCCTCGGTGCTCAAACCGGAATCAATCTTGAGGGTGAAACGCCCGGCCGCCTGCCATACACAAATAACAACGCCCGGATATATTCGCATGGTGACGACACCGAAGTTTCGACGATCCAACTCGCAGTAATGGCCGCGGCATTGACCAATGGCGGAAACCGGGTTTTGCCGAGAATCCCGCGGAATGCGGATGATAAGGCGCGGTTTCAGACATTCTATAAGGCTAAGGTCGAGCTGCCTCAGCAAAATGTCCGCCGCGTAATACCGGGTATGATGGGCGCCGCCGAATATGGCACGGCACGCCGCAATATGGACCAAACGCTCGGCGTCGCCGGCAAGACCGGTTCCTGTATAGACAAAGGTTCGTGGGTTGGGTTATTTGCGTCCGTGGCCCCGATTGAAAATCCAAAATACGCGGTCGCCGTCATAACGCGTGGCCAAAAACAACGGGGACGGATCGCGGCCGGCGTTGCTGCCCAAATTTATAACGCACTCGCTGCAAATATCGTAAGGACCGATCGCAATCTCGCGCAGACTGAATTCAAGCTCACGCCCAGAAATCAGGTTGAGGCCGCCGCTATGACCGCAGCCGTTGCGGACGACGACGAGGGATCCGACGAGGCCGAAACAAACGAGGTGGACATGACGACCATCGATACCGAAGGCCGCACCGTCATCGTCATTCCGAACGCCCCTAAAACTGTGGTTCCAAAGAAATTAGTGACAAAGACCGGCTCAGCCAAACCGGTATTGCCGCCCGTGGTCATCACCTATGATAAGAGCGGCAAGGAGATTAAAAAGGAGTCGCCAATCAAGCCCTGAATATTGTTTGGCGTCATATCGATCAAAAGACATTATTGCGATCCGCCGATGCGGATTTATGATGTCTTTTTTATTGACATAAAGCGATTTTTGGCTTGACAGGCGCCTGAATATTGCGTGATTATTGCCTTTTCAAAAGAAATCTTTTGATTGGACATTTAATTAGGATGTGCGCAGTTTCGTGCGAAAATCTTGCAACTTTTTTTGCCCCTGACACATCTGATTTGACGCGAATCCTGAGTAGCAATCCTCACGGAAAACGCGCTTGGCTACAATACATTTAAGGGATCGACCCGAGGAAGGATTTAGATGAAAACGATTTTTAGATACTCAAATATGGGGCTTCTAGTGGCCGCGATTCTCGCGGTCGGTGCGATGGCCGGTTTTGGACAAGACCCTTGTGCGGATGCCGAGGCGATCATCAAACTGGGCGACCAGTTTCGTGCGGAGTTTCCGGACAAAACGCTCGCCGGACGTAAGAAGGCAAGTGCGACGGGCAAGTCCTTTCTGGAAAAATACGGTTCATGTGAATCGGCTAAGGACTTGGCCGATTACCTAAAGACCCAAATTCCCCGCATTGATGAGAATATCAAAAAGATTGAAGAGGCAGAGGCCAAAGCCGCCTTGCTGAAACGGTTTGACACGGCCCTGGGATCTAAGAATTGGGACGAGGTCTATGCGGCCGGAAAGGAAATTCTTCAGAAATACCCTGACGAATTCCGCACGGCGGAACTTGTCCTCGGATCAATCGGCCTCGACGAAACAGCCAAATCGCCTCGAATCACGAAATACAATGATGAGACTCTGCGATTTGCCCGGCAGGCTATTGCCGATCTTGAGGCGGGCAAGGAATTCAAGGTCCTTAATAAGGAGGGCGTTAAAGTTGACTCATTTGGCCTGAATCCGTTTAGCTATAAGAGTAAAGAGGACGCCCTGGGATGGATGAATTACACCATCGGCTACATCTATTTCTACGACAAAAAGGACAAGAAGCAAGGCTTGAGCTATCTTTACAAGGCAACTCAATTGGCGTCAGATACGAAGAATAACCCAATCGTCTATGAGTCGATCGGTTCATATTATTTCGACGAAGTTAGAAAACTTGCGGCCGAGGTCGATGCGCTTGCCAAACAGCAGGCGGATACGGACACGCCGGAGGTCGCCAAAGAAAAGGTCGATGCGATCAAGGCGAAAGTGGCCCTGGTCAACGGTACCGCCGAGGCCGCACTCGATGCATACGCGAGAGCATACAGCCTAGCCAAGGCAGATGCTAAATCGCCGAAGGCGTACAACGATAATCTGCTGAAGATTCAGCAGGACCTGTATAATGTCCGGTTTGGAAAGATGGATGGCTTTGATACTTTTGTTTCAAACCTGATCAAGAAACCGCTTCCAAATCCACTTAATCCGGTAACGCCAATCAGCGATCCTGATCCGGTTGTTACGACTACTACGACCGGCGTTGGCTCGGGCGTAGGTGCCGCAACCGGAACCGGTGTCGGTTCGCCGAACGGTGCGAGTGCCGGCAAACCAAATGGTACATCACTTGGAACCCCAAGCGGGGCGAGTACGGGCGGAGCAAAGCCGGCAGCCACGCCGGCCAAGACCGCCGGTCCGATCAAGCCGAAGAAGTAGCCGACAACCTATCTAAGAATCCGGGGCTGCGTGAGATTTCGCGCAGCCTTTATTTTTTGCCAAATGGACTAGTTGATTTACACAGGCGGTTCTGCCGCACGCATCAGTTTGGCGACATGAAATATGTAGTGGATTCCTGAAAAGACCGCAAATGCAGCAACGACCGTATATGTCGTCGGCAGGAACAAACCGTTATTGGCCGGGAAAACCGCCGCGAACAAGATCAGGATTACACCGACGACCTGTACAAAAGTGCTCGCTTTCCCGAGCCATGAAGGCTTAAATCCGCGAAAACCAGTCATCACGTTTATCGCCCCAGCGACTGCAACTATCATGACATCACGGCCGATAACCGTGGCAGTTACCCAAAATGGGACCGGCAGGTGCGGACGGCCCGAGCCGAGTACACTTGGCAGCGTCAACATAACAAAAGCCGTCGTCATCAACAACTTGTCCGCAATTGGATCAATGATCGTACCTAGTTCGGATTCCTGCTTCATCCGCCGCGCTATAAATCCGTCAATGCCGTCAGAAACGCCGGCAATTGTAAATATAGCGAGAGCCCAGCCCTCGCGGCCGTAAACAAGCAATATCGCAAACACGGGGATCAAAGCCATCCGAAGAAACGTCAGGATGTTTGGAATAGTGAGAATTTTTGTGGAAACGCTGTCAGGCATCTGTGTCTTCGGGTTCGGCCAAAAATACTGGAACCGCCGCCGAAATTAGTTCGTCCAAGTTAATCTGCTGATCTCAATTCAAGAAATGAGATTTCCGGCGGACACCGGTATCGCATCGGGACAACGACGGTACCGATGCCTCTGGTAATGTATATTTGCGAGTTGCGGCGCGCATGCAATCCAGCCTTTAACTTGCGTTGCGGCAATATTCGCCTTTCATCATTGCGAAGTTTTACCTGCCCGCCATGTGTATGGCCGCTAAGCGTGAGGTCAATGCCGAATCGGGCGGCTTCACGAAAAATTATCGGGTTATGGGCAAGCAGGAGTTTCATTTCATCCGGAAATGATCCTCGCATCGAAGCCGGAACATCCGTTTTGCCGATCATATAGTCATCAACCCCGGCCAGCCAAAATGAGGCCCCGCGTGCCTCGAATCTCAGCCCTTCGTTGACGAGCATCGTTATTCCCTCACCGCGAAACATATGCGTGACGAGGTCGGCATCAGTCCAATGGTCGTGGTTGCCGAGGCATGCATAGATACCGTGCTTTGCTTTTAGTTTGCCCAGAACGGCCGCGACCGGGGCGATGTATTCGCGTTCATGTGAGACGTAATCGCCGGTCAGCAAAAACATATCAGGCCTTAACCTGTTAGCGACCTTAACGACTCGTTTAATGTGATCAATGCCGGTAAACGGGCTGTGATGCGTATCCGAAAGATGGATTATCTTAAACCCGTCGAGTTTTTTTGGCAGGCGTTTTAGATAGATCGTCACGCGCTCAAGCGAAAGACTGTTTGCCTCGTCCATCGCCACCTTCGCGGTTTTCGACCAATTGCCAGCCAATTTTCGAATCGGCGTCTCGGAAGCAACATAAGCATTCAGGCGCTCAGACAACTTTACGCGCTTTGTGGCGGTTTCTCTCATTGTGGAAATTTGAGTATAGCCTGTTGGGTGGGCGAATACAATGAATTTGGTTGATGAAACTTATTAGTCTTCGAAAATAGTTTCCAAATCGCGGGACGCGTTTACGATCCTAATAATATTGATTCCGTAGGGCTCGGGTAAGTAGAATATGATGTAATTTCCAAATGGAAAACTCCTGAGATCGCGGCCAAATTCAGATCGCAGGCGAAATCCAATAGGTGAACGCACGATCCTTTCACAGGCGTTTTCGACCCTTTGTAAAAATCCTTTGGCCGTTTCAACATCAGCTTCGACAGCAATGTACAACCAAATATCGTCAAGGTCATCGATTGCGGCTGGCGAATAAAGAACCTTTGGCATTTACTTTTTCAGGACTGCCAGACGTTTCTGTCCTCTTTCGGTAATGTCTTCAATGTCTAGAGGTTTTGACTCACCGCGCTTGGCTTGTTCATAGCCGATCATAATATCCGCACGCAGTTCCTCAAAGCGCCGGGACCTAAGATCTTCCTTAGCTTTCAAAAGCCGCAAGCTATCTCGAACCACCTCACTCGCGCTATAGTACATTCCGCTCGCAACCAGTCCGTCAATAAAGTCCTCAAGTTCGTTTGTTAGTGAAACATTCATAGGACAATAGTCTAACCACTAACGATATATGTCAATATCTGTTATTGCTCGTCAGGCATTACTTTCAAGAATTTGCGTTTTCCGACCTGAAGCAAAATACCGTCAGCGCTTACTAAAATGTCAGTATTCGCGACAGTCGCCTTTTCGCCGTTGACCTTTACACCGCCTTGTTCGATTAGGCGGCGAGCCTCGCCCTTTGAAGCCGCCAGGCCTGTATCGGCTAGTAACTGAGCCAGCGGATAGGTTCCGGCGGCGATCTGTTTTTCTTCGATCTCGTCGGGAATTTCCTTTTGCACAAAGCGTTTAACAAAGTCGTCTTCGGCGGCGTTTGCATCCGCGGCTGAATGAAAATCAGCAATTATCAGCTTGGCGAGATTTACCTTAATATCGCGCGGGTTGCGGCCATCAGAAATTTCAGATTTGAGATTTGAAATTTTAGATGGAGAAAGGTCGGTGAGCAGTTCATAGTATTTCCACATCAGCTCGTCCGAGATGGACATTACCTTGCCAAACATCTCGTTTGGAGACTCGTCGATGCCAATGTAATTGCCGAGCGATTTAGACATTTTGTTGACGCCGTCGAGGCCTTCGAGCAGCGGCGTGGTGATGATGACTTGCGGCTCCTGATCGTATTCCCGCTGCAGATTGCGGCCCATCAAGAGGATGAATTTCTGGTCAGTGCCGCCGAGTTCGACATCGGCGTTCAGGGCGACGCTGTCGTAGCCCTGAACGAGCGGATAAAGCAGTTCGTGGAGCGAGATCGGCTTTTCCTCGTTCATGCGCTTTGTAAAATCGTCGCGCTCGAGAATCTGTTTGACGGTCGTTTTGGCGCACAGCTTGATAAAATCAGACGCGCCAAATTTATCCATCCATTCGCCGTTAAAGCGCAGCTCGGTTTTTTCGGGGTCGAGCAGCTTAAACATCTGCCGCTTGTATGTTTCGGCATTTACATTTATCTCCTCACGCGAAAGCGGCGGCCGCGTGACGTTCTTGCCTGACGGGTCGCCGATCATTCCGGTGAAATCGCCGATCAAAAAGATCACCGTATGCCCAAGATCCTGAAACGCCTTCAATTTGCGGATCACGACCGTATGTCCAACGTGAATATCCGGTGCCGTCGGGTCGAGGCCGAGCTTGACACGCAGCGGTTTTCCGGTTTTCTTAGCTCGTTCGAGCTTTTTGCGGAGATCGGCCTCACGGATCACATCAACCGTGCCTTTTTCTAGGAATTCTATTTGTTCGTCGATGGTCATATCCAGTAATCGAAGTAATTTTTCAGTTTGCCTTAAGCCGCAGTATTTAACAAACTCAGGCTTGAGCAGCAATTTGATTTGAGACAGCGAGACAAAGGAAAAGCAACCGCCTGCATCGCCCCCAAGACTATGAAAACATTTGCGTTTATCAAGGCCAATAAGAGACTCGTCAAGCTCTTTTACGACGACGTCGCCGTGATCATAGGACTCGGAAACTACGTTGAGATATACATGGTGAACGACACAAAATATATCTACTACAAAGCGTTGAAGGAATTGATCGACTGTCTTCCGGACGAGTTTATGCGGATACACAACTCCTATATTGTGAATCTTACAAACATTGATCATTTCGAGGACGGGCACGTCATTCTGAAAAAGCACAAGATCACGGTGTCAAAGAGTTATAAAGATTGTTTCGGCTCGGCGATAGACAAGCTGATGCTCTAGCCATCGGCATATGAAAAATGACCGGCCAAATAATATATTGAGCTGACCAAAGAAAAAGGATTTATTTACTATTTTCAGCCAACTATGCTCGAAGGCTATGAACAATATATTTTTCTCGTTTGCCGTTATTCTTTTCCTCGCAACTGTCATCAATGCCCAGCAAAAACCGAAGTATCCCCTTCCCGAAGACGTTGCGACTATCGACGGAATTATGAACGCAACCTACGAGGTCGTATCGAGTCAGGCGGGCGTTGCTAAACAGTGGGAAAGAGACCAATCGCTGCACGATCCGAACGCCGTTTACGCTTTTCTGAAAACCGATGACGGCAAGCCGCGGTGGGTCACTATGTCGCTGAAAAAATTTCACGCTTTGACCGACGAAATTTACGCAAAGTCCGACTTTTTTGAAAGCGAGGCCAATCGCGAGGTCAGGATTTTTGGCAATATTGCCCACGTCTGGAGCACCTACGAATCGAGACTGAAAAAAAACGGCCCGGTCGTGAAGCGCGGAATAAACAGCGTTCAGCTTTACTACTCTCAAAATCGCTGGTGGATAATCTCATGGACCTTCGAACGCGAAACAGATCAAAACCGCATTCCAAAATCATTTGATAGAAATTGACCGTTGAAAATGCCCTACAACTTACGGTACATAATGTGGGCATTCGTCAAACCATTTTCGGCATGGTCAAATGCGTCGGGTATCTCGCCGATGATCTCGAAGCCGACGCTTTTCCATAGCTTTATGGCGATTTCATTAGATTTGACCACGAAGTTGAACTGCATTGCCGTAAAACCCAAGCGGCGGGCTTCGTCGAGTGACCATAGCGCCATTTGCTTTCCAACGCCTTTGCCACGAGCCTCGCGCGATACCATATATGACGCATTCGCGACATGCGAACCGCGTCCCGGCTGATTTGCCTTGATGCATAGCGCGCCGACGACCTTAGCGTCGAGAATTGCCACATAATGATGCTTCTCGGGCGAATTCCAGTAGGCATTCATTTCGTCTTCTGAAGAATCGGTATCGGTGTAGGTGTCGCCAGCGGCCAGAACTTCGATAATGATCTGCCAAACGGCAGTTTTGTCTCGCTCTTCAGCTTTTCGTATTTCAGTCATAGATTCCCGCTTTGCGTTCTTCGTGGCTTTGCGGGAAACTCATAAAGCGTCAGCATCATTTTCCCGCAAAGGCTCAAAGGACGCAAAGCGGGCCACAAGTTGAAGTAATTATTTTATGTCGAACAATCTGAAAGATCTGCATTTGGCGTTTATAGGCTGCGGCGTAATGGGCGAATCGATGGTCGAAGGGTTGCTGCGCAAAGGCCTCGTTGATCCAAAATGTATCGCGGTCAGCCATCCGCGCGAAAACCGCCGAAAGGAGTTGGCCGAAACGCACGGCGTTACCGCCTTTGAAAGTAATGTCGAGGCCGCCAAATCGGTGATTGGACATGAGCATTCCGCGGTTCTGATCTGTGTAAAACCGCAAAGGCTCAACCGCGTCCTGACGGACCTGAACGGCTCTCTGAATTTGGATCAGTTGGTTGTGTCGATAGTGGCCGGAGCAAGGATCGGGCATCTCGCCGAGGAATTGGGCACTGCAAAGATCGTGCGTGCGATGCCCAACACGCCGTCGCAAATAGGCGCCGGAATTACGGCGTGGACATGTACAGAGGCGGTTGCAGAGAGCGAACGCGGGCACGTTCGCGATCTGCTCGCCGCACTCGGCAAAGAGCTTTTCGTCGAGACCGAAAACATGATCGACATGGCCACCTCGCTTTCGGCCACCGGCCCGACCTATATCTTTATGGTCATGGAAGCCCTCACCGACGCCGGCGTGCATCTCGGATTTTCACGCGACATGGCCAAAGAACTCGTCCAGGAAACGATGCTCGGCTCGGTCAAATTCGCCATCGAATCGCACAAACATCCGGCGGAGTTGCGAAACATGGTAACGTCACCCGGCGGCACCAGCGCCGAGGCCATCTATCAAATGGAAAAAGGAACCCTGCGAACTGTGCTGTCAAAAGCAGTTTACGCTGCATATAAACGTGCCGGCAAGTTGGGCAAAAGCAAATAGTCGCCGCCAAAATTCGTCGGGCATTTCAATAGGTTTTCAATCTTCTGCCGGCCCAAACCTGTAAACCAAAAAGCCCATCGCCCGGGCTGGCCGGCCGTCCGACACCGGACGGTTAAATTTTGAGGCGAGAGCGGCACGTTCTGCCTCAGGCCAAAGCTCTTTGTTTCCCGTTCGGGCCTTTGCCGAGAGGACGCTGCCATCTTCCGCCACGAGTACCTCTACCTGCACGAGGCCTTTCGCCCCGCTTGCCTTGGCGGCCCTTGTGTAATAAGGCTTTTCAGCCGAGGCGACCTCAAAGTTTAGGAAGCTATATTTGTCGCCGAGGATTGGGCCGTTGTATTTAGGCACCGACCTTGGTTTTGGCTTTGGTTTTGATGAAACAGCGTTCTTCTTTGTTGCGGTGGAAACCTTCTTAGATCCCGCGGCATTTTTTGCTGTTTTTGACGAGACCTTTCCTCCGCCTTCGGAAACAGATCCGCGCGCTTCGGCCGCTGCTTCAGGTTCATCGACAGCCGCGATCGCCGCCATTTGGGCAATGCCGTCAACCGCACACAGTGTAAACACCGTGAATAAAACACACGCCGCCTTCAGACCGCAAAAACTAATCTTCATGATTCGCAAACTCACCAGCCAAAATATCATCCACCTCCATTCTATATGATCCATAGGCAGAAAAAAATACCGATCACAGCCTGATTAGGGCCTCTCATGCTTGACACAACTTTGACTAATGCTAGACTTCTTATCGGTATCCCTTTTCCGTAAAATTTGGCTGCATTTTGGCCTGTATTTTTAGCGACAACAGGCGGCAATTTGTGTTTCCCGCCGGCCTGGCGTCTGTCCGTCAAAATCTTATTTCTGAGGAGAAAATCGCGTGAAAAAAGTAGTTGGCATATTGATGGTCGTCATTGGATCGTTTTTGGTATTTGGTGTCGTTTCATTACGGACCGAAGCGAACAAAACTGTGTTTGGAAATGGCTCGCAGGATGAGTATGAAACCGCAAAACGAATTAGTCTCGAGATCCTGCAGGAACGTACCGCTCGCCGGGCTGTGAACGGCCGCGATGATTTTGCCGTAACCCGCGTCGAGATCGATGGGCTTAAAATGGCCCATACGCGGGTGCGCCAGACAGTTGACGGCATACCTGTCTGGGAGGGCGAGGCGATCGTACACCTGAAGGCAGACGGGTCGTTTTCCGATGTAACAGACAATCTCAAGGAAGGCGTCTCAGTCAATACACGGCCAAATTTCACACCAAAACAAGCCGAAGGGTTTGTGGCCCAAGCCTACAAAGGCCGAGCTGAGCAAACTGATCAGGCGATGATTGACCTCTACGTTTTTCGTGGAAAGGAGCGTGACCATCTGGTTTATCGGGTTGAGACACCGCGTCTTGACGGCAGCAAATACACCTCGGCCCCGGTCGATTTTATCGACGCCCATACCGGCGAGCGAATCGACGGCTATGACAATCTGCAAACCGGTACTGGCAATTCGCTTTATAGCGGCAACGTAACCATCAGCACGAGCCAGTCAGGTGCAAATTACTATATGGAAGACCTGACGCGGCGGATGGGTACGTTCAATATGAACAACACCGGCAATACAACCACGGGCACCGGCGGCACGCAGTCGCGGTACACGGGCACCGACGACACATGGAGTGCGACCAATGAACGCGCGGGCGTTGACGCTCATTATGGTGCGGCGATGACGTTTGATTATTATCAGAATGTTCACGGACGCAATGGCATCGACGGCAATTACGGGCCGGGTACCACAACTTCAGCGACGGGCGGCGTTAGCCTGGTATCGTCGCGTGTCCATTTTGGCAGCAATTACAACAACGCGTTCTGGTATCAAAACAAGATGTCGTATGGCGATGGCAACGGTTCGACGTTTTCGCCGCTGACGACGATTGATATTTGCGGCCATGAGATGTCGCACGGCGTGATCGAGCGTTCGGCCAACCTTACTTACAACAAAGAATCAGGTGCACTGAACGAGTCATTTGCCGACATATTCGGATCGATGGTCGAGCTTTATGCCGATGGCGGCACCGTTTCGACCAATACGTGGCTGATCGGCGAAGACGCCTACACGCCCGGAACGCCGGGCGACGCGCTTCGCCGCATGGACAATCCAAATGCCGTCGGCGACCCCGATCATTACAGCCTCAGGCTCTATCCGGGCTCATGCACTCCGTCAAACGCCAACGACCAATGCGGCGTTCACACAAATTCGAGCATCTCGAACCACGCGTTTTACCTGATGGCAAACGGCGGTACAAATCGCGTCAGCGGCGTGGCTGTAACGGGCATCGGCGGCAATGACACGGCCCGCATCTTCTACCGGGCACTGACTGTTTATATGACCGCGAGCACGAATTTTTCGGGTGCAAGAACGGCGACGCTCAATGCGGCGACGGATCTTTTTGGCTCCGCCAGCACTCAGTACAACACAATCGTCACCGGCTGGTGTGCAGTGGGCGTTGGAACATGCCCGGGCGGCACGCCGACGCCAAGCCCGACGCCGACAGCCACTCCGACCGCTACGCCAACACCCTCACCGACACCGACGCCGGGAGGCAATTTGCTGATAAATGGCGGCTTTGAGGGTTCGGCCTCGCCATGGGTCGGCTCCGGCAGCGGCTATTTCTATACGAATAACGGCAGCTATCCCCACGGCGGAACAGGTTATGTTTATTTCGGCGTGAACAACAGCGTAAGCGGACAAGCCTATCAAACCGTATCGATACCCGCTGCGGCAACCGGAACGCTCACCTTCTGGCTCAATGTTGTGTCGAGTGAAACCACGACGACGACAAAATACGACAAGTTATATGCCGAGATCCGATCGACGTCCGGAACATTGCTCAAAACATTGGCAACATACAGCAACCTGAATAAGACGACAGCGGGAAATTACTCGCTGAAAACATTCAACGTCGCCACCTATAAGGGCCAGACTGTCCGGATCCAGTTCCGCTCCACTATGGACAGTTCAATAACAACAACCTTTAGGGTCGATGACGTTTCACTTCAGTAGGTCGAGGTTTTTTGTCTCAAAACCATCAAGGGAATGGCCTCGGCTGTTCCCTTTTTTGATGTTCGCGTAAACTCTGTACCTAAAGATGCTCTACACAATCGCCGGGAAAATTTGGAAATTAATGCCAAGGCGTCTTCGAGTTTTGGTTTCGCGACGTGTCCAGACAAAGTTTACCGTATCGGCTGCGGGTGTGATCGTAAACGGCACCGGCAAGGTACTGCTCTTGAACCATGTCCTCAGGCCGGATTCAGGATGGGGTGTTCCCGGCGGATTTCTGGAGCGTGGCGAACAGCCGGAAACCGCGTTTCGACGCGAGATCAAGGAGGAAACGGGTCTAGAACTTTGCGATGTCTCACTTTACCGCTCACGCACCCTAGGACGCCATATTGAAATAATTTTTACCGCAAGAGCCATCGATGAACCACGCATATTAAGCAAGGAGATTCTTGAATTCGGCTGGTTCACGGCCGAAACGGTCCCGCCCGACATGAGTCTCGACCAACAATTCCTTGTCCGCCGTGCACTCGGCTGGGAATGAGGCCCGATAATCCTCAATCTGAAGTCCTAAGTTACGCGACTTTCGCCGCACTCGCGCGCGTTGTATAATCGGGTTAGTCTGAAGGAGAAATTTTATGGTCGATCTTATTCCGCCGCCAGAAGCGGTAATGGACATACTTACAAAAACTGAGGCCTACAGAAAAGGGCACTTTATTTATCCGAACGGCAAGCGTGCGTCGCATTATTTTCAGATGCCTCTTGCATTTCGCCAATACGACAATGCCCGCATTCTGTCCGTCGGCCTGAGCCGCATGTTTCGCATGGAAAAGGCTATCGCCAAACGCCTGCCCGAGGTAGCGATTGTTAGCCCGAGCCCGGGCGGAATCATGGTCGCGTTCGGCGTACGCGAAGCTTTGAGTGCCCAGCAAATTTATTGGGCTGAGATGGAGGAAGGAAAGCGTCAGTTTCGTCAGTACATCGGTACCGGCGACGTCTTTCCGGCGATTATCGTGGATGATATTTTGCGCTCCGGCCGGGCGATTCGGGAAACGATCGATCTGGTCAAAGGCCTTGGCTCCGAAGTCATCGGAATCGGCACCATTGTCGCGTTCGAAGATGCCCCTCAGGATTTTGACGGAATTCCGGTCAAAAGCATGCTCAAATTTGACGTTAATTTTTACGAAAATGAAGACGAATGGCGTGGCTCCAGGAGCGCGTCAGACGCCGAAGAACAAATCGTACGGTTTTAGCATTTTCACCAGCAAGGGCTTAGCTGTTTAGCGGCGACGCCCTTGCCCGTTGGCGAGTTTTTTGCACATATCACCGCTCAAATAGCGTGTCGATTGGCCAGTGCACGGTCCATCGTCACTTCGTCCACGAACTCAAGATCGGAGCCAACTGGCATTCCCATTGCTATTCGCGTTACCAATACACCGAGGGGCTTTAGCAGTCGGGCGATGTAATTTGCCGTAGCCTCGCCCTCGGTTGTTGGGTTTGTGGCTACGATTATTTCTTTGATTTCCACACCGTCATTGCTCTCTGGTCGCAGCCGCGGCAGCAGATTGGCGAGCATCAATTCGTCGGGCCCGATTCCGCGCATCGGCGAAAGTGAACCATGCAGGACGTGATACAGGCCGCGAAACGACCGCGTCTTTTCGACCGCAACCAGATTGTAAGGTTCTTCGACAATGCAGATAATCGAGCGGTCCCGTTTCGGATTAACGCAGTACAGACAAGGGTTTACGTCTGTGAGATTATTGCACGTCGAGCAAAAAACAATTTTGAGCTTTACCTCGCGGAGTGAGTCGGCAAAATGCTCAACCTCAGCCAGCGGCCGGCGCAGTATATAAAAAGCCAGCCGTTGAGCTGACTTTTGGCCAATGCCGGGCAGGCGCTTAAATTCGTCGATAAGCTTAGCGACGGGTTCTGAGTAATCGAGCATAGTGAAAAAGTGACAGGTGACAGGTGACAATGACAAGTGACACGTGACACGTCCTAACTTGTCACCCGTCACTATTCACAATTTACTAAATAAGTCCGGGCGGCAGCATTCCGCCGAGTTTTCCTTTAAGCGATTCCTCTACTTTGCGACGGGCTTCATTTAGGGCCGCGACTGTTAGGTCCTGCAGCATTTCGACATCGCCATCCTTGACCAAGTCGGGCGAGATCGTCAAACTGACAACTTCAAAATCGCCGCGCATTTTGACGGAAACTGCACCTCCGCCGGCCGCCGCCTCGACAACCATCTCCTTCATCTGTCGGCCCATCTGTTCCTGCATCTGCTGGGCCTGCTGCATCATTGATTCCAAATCTAATCCACCCGGTAGTTTCATAATTCTCTCGACAATTGGCGAAATAATAACGTTTGAAGTATATCATCCGGCACAAAAAAGGGATATTTTCCAAATCGCTGTTTCAGCGCCGGAAACAAATACTGGAAATTGTTAAACATTATAAATATTGTTTGACATCAGACTGATCATCTTGTAATCTTATTTACGCGTTAGCCGTTCAACGCACCCACCCACGGAGCAATCCCCACACAATTTTCCCTTCGACGCATTTGCGACATAAATAAGAGTCCTCTTATTTTATCGGACCATATGCTTTGCTGACGTTTGTTCGCTCGATATTGCAGTTATCGAGCATGTAAACGCTTTTCACTCTATACTTAGGAGATTTCGAATAGAACTATGATAAACACTATCAAAATGGCCGCAAAAGCGGCATTGTTGACTGCCCTGGCGATTGTTGGCGTAAATGCGCAGACAACGTCGGGAACAGTCAATCTGACCGGCACGGTCTCGAAATTTGTCGAGATCAATTCCGGCGGCGCCGTCACGTTGAGCGGCAATTCCGGCGGTGGCGTCACAACTGACGGCGCAGTCAATACACCTTTGGCGGTGGTCGTCGATCTCGGTGAGCTCGGCCCTAGCAATACTGCGAGTTTCGTGACCGCCAGCGTACCGCTGAAACTCAGAAGCAATGCGGCTTACGTACTTTCGTTGGCCGCAACCGTGTCGAGCACAGGTTCGACCGCAAACGAGATCGGCGCCGCAGACGTTGGGTTCGGCCTCGGCAGCGTCGCCCGCACGGGCGTCGGCGTCAACACCGGCGGCACCGACACAAATGCAACGTCCGGCGATCCGACGCTGGCCGCAAACGGAGCGGTCAACGCCACCAGCGGCCGTTTCGAATTCACCGCTACCAGATCCAATCTGGGTGCATTTTCTTCTGCTACCACCGCTTTGAACGGCTCATTTATCCTCAATGCAGTCCCACGCAGCAACACGCAGGGGCTGACGGTTCCGGCGATATTTGCCGTTAAACCTCAGTTTTACGAGGTCGGAACTACAACCGTTACCGCAACCTTTACGGTAACCGCACCATAACCTTAAGCCTTACCGGCTATTTCGGCGAGTGCCGCCGTCATGAACGCTTCGGCGGCGGCACAAGCCTTTTTATTGGAGAAAAAGATGAAAAAAACCATCAGATTGCTGCTCGTCGTGCTAACAATGACCGTCGTGTCTGCGGCTCCCGCCATCGCTCAATCAACAACCGGCACCGTTAGCATGAGCGCAACCGTATCAAAGTTTGTTGAGATCAATTCGGGCGGCGGAGTCACGCTTTCCGGCAACTCGGGCGGAGGCATCACCACAAATGGCACCGTCAACAATCCACTTTCAGTCGTCGTCAACCTGGGCGAACTAGGCCCGGCAAATACAAACAGCTTTGTTACAGCCAGTGTACCGCTAAAACTTCGCAGCAATGCGGCCTACGTTCTTTCGCTGGCGGCAACCGTAAGCAGCACCGGTTCTACGGCCAATGAAATAACTTCGGCGGACGTCGGTTTTGGCATGGGCACTATTGTCCGCAGCGGCGTCGGAGTGAACACCGCGGGAACGGACACAAATGCGACATCAGGCGACCCGACGCTCGGCGCAAATGGATCCGTCAACGGCACAACCGGCCGTTACAACTTCACGGCCCTCAGGTCAAATTTGAGCGCTTTCTCATCGGCAACGACTGCATTGAGCGGCTCATTCATCATGAACGCCGTTCCCCGCTCAAATACCAACGGACTCACGGTTCCGGCCCTCTTTGCGATTAAACCCCAGTTTTACGAAACCGGCACGACGACCATAGTTGCAACATTCACGGTATCAGCACCATAGACGACGATGAAACGTATTCTCGCAATCACCGCTTTGCTGATTGTATTTGTTGGTTCAGCTTCCGCTCAAACCTTTGATATTTCCAGCGGCGGCACCCCGACAATTACTGGTGCACTGTCAGGATCAGTTTCGGGCAACTCAAGCACAACGACAGATCTCAACGTCACGATAAATTTTGGCGAGGTAGGCCCTGCAAATACCAACGCGATCGTCAAAGTGGTCGTGCCAATTGCCATACGAAGCCTGTCTCCGTACAAAGTGACCGCGACCGTCACCGGCGGCACGAATGTAAATCTTCAGGCCCTGCAACGATCCGATGTCGGCTTTGGCGTGAATAATATGCGGGGAACCGGGTTCCTGTCGCGAAATTGCAACAATAGCGATCATATTTTCTATTCGCCGTTTACCGCCGACCCTGCGACACATATCACATACACAGCGGCCGGCCGAGCAGATTATCCGGGCAATCTGGGCGACATTGGCACTTCGACGACAATACTTAGCGGCCCGACACTCTCGTTTCTTTTCGGTGGCCGATTTTCATCCAACGCCCATATTTTTGATGCAATTTTTACCGTCATGCCGCAGTTCTACGCAAGTGGCACGACAACGGCGTCGGTCACCTTCACTATATCAGCCGGCCCATCGGTTCCCTGCTGACAACACGACCCAAACAAAATCTATGCATAAAGTTGCGATATTTACCTTACTCTATCTGTCGCTCGCGGCAGTTTATCCTGCCCAGACGCCCAGCCTCGATCCTGTTCCAGCCAGTGGCAGCATGTCAGTCTCGCCAGCCAGATTTGAACTGGAAATGCAGCCCGGAAGCGAGACGACCGTCGTCGTCAACCTGGACTACAAAGCTGGCAGCGATAGCAAACAGCCCGTAAGAATTGTAGCGTCGCTAAATGACTGGACGATCACAAAAGACGGACGGGTTGAATATTCGCGGGCAAATACCCGACAGAATTCCGCAAGTCCGTGGCTGATCTTCACACCGGGTGAGGCGGCGGTCGTGCCGGGTACGTTACACCAAATCCGCGTGACAGTCGCAGTGCCGACGGATGCAACGCCGGGCGATCACACGGCCGCACTAATCGTAGAGCAGCGGCCCGAAAAGCTAAAGTACGAGGCGAACAGCAAGCAGATGATCGTTCGCTATCGAATGGCATCCGTTTTCTACATTAAGGTCGCACAGCTTACGCGAAAGGGCAGCATCGAAAATCTCATCGCCGAATCGACACCGTCCGGCATAGTGGTGACACCGACGTTAAAGAACGCGGGTAACAGCGTCATTCGGCCCGTTGCAAACCTGAAAATTCTTGACGCGAGTGGAAAGCTTGTTGCCGACGTTCCCGAATCTGAGATCCTTCCGGTTTTGGCCGGGTCATTGATTGACCAACCCGTAACAATCGCAAAATCGCTTACCCCGGGAAACTACACGATCAAATACCGAATCGACTTTCAGGACGGCGGCAAGGCGACCGAAGGAATCACCGAACTGATCGTCGCTCCGGCAGTTCAAATCGCTGCTAAGGACAACCCAACAAAAAAACCTTAGTACAAGTCCCGCGAGTCCAGCAAAAACCCCTATTCCCACTTATCGATGTCCCTGCCAAAGCCAATAATGCTTTTAATACGACTGGCTGTAACGCTTTTAATGGCGTTTGGCTCAATATCTGCTTTTCCGATAGAGAAGGAAAGGACAAGGGCGGCTCAAATCCAATTTGCTGCGATTACCGTAAATGGACGAACACTCTCGGGCCCAAACAGCAGTGCACAGAGGCTCAACGGCCGGATTTCCGTTCCGGCGGCGGCAATAGCCAGATCACTGGGTGATTCCCTTAATATTGAAGTCGCGGCAGCTTTGGTGACAGTCAGACGGACGAGTGGAATCATCGCCTCGTTTGACCACCGGGCCGGACAAGTTCGCGAAAATGGATCGCTAATTCTCACAGTAAGAAATACCGGCGAGATCAATTTTTCGCCCAACCAGGACGAATTCATGCTCCCGATTGAAATTGCGTCGAGCCTTTTCGACATTGCAATTCGGTATGAGAGTGACAAGAATCTTGTCGTGATCACTCGCGGGGCCGCCTTAGACACATCAGCCGGGCAGGCAAAGCTCGATAGACCAGGCTTTGAACTTAACCAGCTCGAATACGAATACAACCTAAACAGATACGCGGCAGTTACCGCACACAATCTGGTGCTTCTCGGATCTGGGCGTATCGCGGACGGCCGGTTTACATTCACCTCGAACTCAAGCCGATCTGCGCGCGGAATTTCCCTGCAAACGGCAACCATCAATGTCGAACGTCCCAATGGCCAGCATTTTGTCGGCGGAAATTTTGGGTCCGGCGAAGATCTTCAACTAATGTCCATAAACGTTCGAGGTTTTGCCGCAAAGATTCCGGTTGGTTCGCTGGCACTGACGGCATTTGGCGGACAAGCATTTTCAGGTTCGTTTTCCCCATTCTCAAACCCGGAGCAAAGTACGCGAACACGATCACGTTTTGATACTGTCGCTTATGGAGCATACGTCGGAACGCCTCGAACAGGCGGTCCATTTTCTGTTTTCGGCGGGGCGATGAGGTTTAGTTCGGCGAGCCGCCGCGGTAGTTTCGCAACCGCCCATGCGGGTTTTGAGTCTGCTCGAATGCGGCTGCAAAGCGATGTTGGCTACGGAATTTTCGAAGGAAGCAGCCAGCCTGGCCAGAACATATCCGGCACAGGCGCGGCAGTAGATCTGACTGGAACATTTCAACTCAGGGAAAACTTGGCCATCCAGGCCAGGTACACAAATATTGGCCGGAATTTCCTCAGCCCTCAATCCGGAATTCGCGAAGCACTAGATCTAAAAGCCGCTGGCATTAGCTGGGCCCCGGCGCGCTGGTTCTCAAGCTCATTGAATCTAAGCGTGTCGAAACGGCCGGGCGACAGCACGCAAAACAACAAGTTTGTCACTGCGGCTTTCGCGATCACCCCTTCGGCCCGTGCTCCGCGATTCAATTTTTCTCATACCCAGAGCAGTACAAGTCAAATTCGCTCAGCGGCATTCACTACTCTTTCTGCATCACATGAATTCTCGCGACTGCGTCTATACGCAAACGCGACCCGGATAAAAAACAACGGGCCTGCGACCTTGAACACTCAAATAGGTGCCAATATTGCTGTTAACGATACAAACTCAATTGAACTAAGCCATGGGTTTGGCCGGCGCCGCTCCTACAACGGACAATTTGACTGGCGAACCAGCAGTTTCCTTTATCAAAAGCTTAATTTTACTGTTGGAGCGGGGTATTCTTACTCGCCGGTTTCTGGATATTCTGCCTTTCAGCGCCTTGGGGCATCGGTGAGCCTGCCGCGTCAGGCATCGCTGCAAGTTAATTATTACAATACAAATCAAGGTGCAACTTTGCTGGTAAGCCTGCGCGGATCGATCTTCAAACGACGCGAGTCCGCATCGTGGGCAAACTTGCCGGTTTCGGAAATCAACTCATTTGGCAAGATTTCAGGCCGGGTTTATCTGGATACCAATCTAAATGGCCAGTTTGATGAGCGTGTTGACAAGCCTCAGGCTGAAGTCAAGGTACGTGTTGACGGAAACCGCTACGCAGTGTCCGACGCGAACGGAGTTTATGAACTCGACTCTATAAGTGCCGGCGAGCACAGTGTTTACGTTGACCTGTTGTCGGTCCGGGCTGATCTGACGTTACTGAGCGAAGCCGGCCAAAACGTAAAATTGCAGGCAAATCACGATTCAAAGCATGATTTTAGATTGGTCCGCACGGGACGGCTTTCCGGCCGCGTTTGGTTCGATGCGGACGAGGACGGTGAATCCGACGACGGCGAGACACCGCTGTCGGATGTCCGGGTTGTAACGGCGAGCGGCCGCGATACTCTTACAGACTCGGATGGCAACTTTACGATTGGCGATCTGCCGCCCGGCGAACATACAATTTTTCTGGATGCCAAAACTCTGCCTCAAAAGATGAGTACCGGCCAGAAATCGCTTGTGATCAGGGTGATAGCCGGGCATGAAACGACGGACAACATGCTTACTGTTATTCGCACACCCGCCGAGGTTAAGCGTTTCGCGGTCACACCAAATTGAACCGAACCCAATTGTTCCGGCTTGAAAGGCGTTTCCGCGAACGCCTTTTTTTGCTTTTAATGCAAAAGAAATATGTGGCAAACCGTATAACGAATCGGTTATCCTATTAACTGCTGCCCACTTCCACCCGCCTCGCTATGAACGATTCTGAGATAATTCGTCGCGACCTAAGGCCGGCACTCGTCTTTTTAAGCGGTGAGCTCATCGCCGTGCCGATCCCGCTCGAGCGCGAAACGGTCATTATGGGACGGGCCCTCGAGGCAGACGTGCGGGTGAATGACACTCAGGTTTCACGCCTGCATGCACGCATTATTACGATGCCCAGCGAGTCAAAGGTCTCAATGGAATACGTGCTGAATGATCTCGATTCGCGCAACGGCACCTTTCTAAACGGCCGCCGGATACGACGTGAAAGGCTCGAAAACGGTGACAAGATCACGGTGGGCGAGACGATCTTGCGGTTCGACCTGCTGGATGAGATCGACCGTGAATACCAGCGTCAAATTCACCGCCTAATATCGCACGACGACCTGACAGGGCTGCTTTCGAGCCGTTCGTTCTTCTCTGAACTGCGTCGTGAGGCTGGCCGCGCCACCGCTGAGAACCGTCCATTTTGCGTCCTCATGATGGATGGCGACAATTTTAAAGCCGTTAATGACAATCATGGCCACCTGACCGGCAGCAAGACGATCGAGGAAATAGGATTTTCGATAATGACCAATCTTCGCAGCGGCGACGCGGCGGCCCGATTTGGCGGCGACGAATTTGCCGCATTCTTGCTTGATGCCGATCTGCCGCAGGGCCTGATGGCCGCTGAACGAATCCGCAAAAGTATTGCCGCCTATGATTTCAGCATTTTGCGTCAGGGACGGACAAAGGAAACGCACCACATAACTGTTAGCATCGGCGTCGCCTCATTCCCCGAAGACTCGTCGGACCCGATTGAGCTGGTCGAAATGGCCGATTCTGCTCTCTATCGGGCCAAACGCGAGGGCCGCAATCGAGTCGCGGCCTATCGCGACATGACGCCTGAGGAATTAAACCGCCATCTTCCGCCGCGTCGGCCTTAAAATTTGCAACAATTTGTCGCATTCTGGCGTGAAAGACAAAGATTCTTTCGTGTTAGAATCGAATTTTGTCAAAATCGGCGCCGGGGTGACCAGGTTCACGGGTAATATTCAGAGTGATAACTAAGCTAAATCTTTCTACGCATCCATTCAGAAACCGGGTTTTGCCATACCTGTTTGCAGGTTTGCTCCTGGTCATGAGTGCGTTCGGAGGCGTATATTGCCTTGCCAAACTTAAGGAAAATCGCGACAAGAACGATTTGCTGGTAAAGGCAGTTCAGGAGCGTCAGGCCGCAATTCAAGAGCTGAAGGGCGAAGGCGAAAAAGTACAGCAGCTATTGTCGCCGGACCAGAAGGCCTTGCTGACGGCGTCGCACAAGCTCGTCGCGAATAAGACTTTCAGTTGGTCGCGTCTTTTCGCCGATCTCGAATCCGTGCTTCCGAGCAGCGTTAGCGCATCCAGAGTCGCGGTTGAAAATATCTATCAGGACGGCGATCGGATCAAAGCCGAGCTCGAACTCGGCGTGCTCAGTCGCGACTACCCGGCCGTCATGGCAATGATCGAGAAAATGAACAATTCTGGCCTTTTTGTTGCCGAACTTCGCGGACAGGACTTACAGAAAAACGAACGGATTACATTTACCGAGTACACATTTCGTCTGATATACACGCCCGGCTATGGCTATTCGACCGCTCCGGTTACGGACATTGCGCAAAATCAGTACGGAGGTGGGCAATAATGGCTGACATCGATCCACAAACGGTCGTCACCGATATCGTTGAGCCAGAATTGCCGGTCGAAGCCGGGCGCCGGCCGATACCACCGAACCGCCCCAAAAAGGTGTATGCCGGAATGTGGGGCAAACCCGAGATCGGCGCTGTTGCTGCGGGTGTCCTGGCTGTGATCATGGCGTTGGCGGCCTATTTCTTTTGGGTTATTCCGTCGGGCAATGCGCTTGCCAGGAACCGCTCCGAAGCCGACCGGCTAGAATCTGAATTGAAATCGGCCGAAATAAAATACGGCGAGATAACAAATACTGAGACCGAAGTCGCTCGCATTGTTGAGAGCATTGATGATTTCGAAGCCCGATTTTTGCCCGTTACATCCACTGGACAGGCGGCCCTCTATCAGCGCGTTAACAGCCTAATCAGCTCACATGGTCTGATTAACACGACCGGGCCGGACTATGCGCCGCTTGAACCGGCAGATGCAGCCGCCGGTCAGCAAACAGAGGAAGAAAAAGGGCGTTCCAAGTTTCGAAGCCTGTATCCCGGCGTTTATGTTTCGACCACTGTCGAGGGTTCGTACCAGAATATTCGCCGGTTTATTAGAGAGATTGAAACGGGGCGGGAATTTATCGTCGTAAGTGCTGTTGAGATCGCACCGTCTGACACACAGAAACGTAAAGAATCACCTGCTGCCGACTCAAATGCGGCAAACCCCTCGCTAAGCCCGGTCGGCCCCAGTCAGTTTCAACGCGGGTTTCCGGTTGGGCCCGGCCCGGTGACCGAGCAGACTCAAACGCAGGACGGTTCAAAAAATCAAGGCAAGATGCACGGCGAAACTGTAAGCTTGCACATTGAACTGGCCGCATATTTCCGCCGTCCGCGCGTCACTCAGGAGGCGTCCGAACGCTAAAGCTTTTTTGAATCATGGGACTGTTTGAAGGCAAAACTACGACCGAGAGAAATAAAACAATTGCTGCAATTGCATTGGGCGTTATTTCGCTTTTCGCTCTTTATATGGCTTTCGGCCGAGGGATGTTTGGCGGTTCGACGACGACAGCAACTTCAAAGGCCACTCCGACCCCTAAGGTAACAGCCTCGCCTGCTCCCGCAAAGACTGGAGGCATCCTTCCAACCGCCGAAGAGCAGCGGTTTATATACGAAACTACGCCCGTTGTGTATCGGCCTGGTTTGGCGGGTGCTCCGGATGCGGGCCGCAATATTTTTGCATTTTTCGAGCCGCCTCCGCCGACTCCGTTTGTTCCGCCACCACCGCCATCGCCGACGCCCCCTAAGCCTGCTTCGCCGACGCCGACACCTGTTTATTTGGCGACAGCGGTTTCGCCGGCGAGTGTTTATGCCGGATCTAGGGCATTCCGGCTCGACGTTTACGGTGACAGGTTTACACCGGATGCCAAGATTTATTTTAATCAGGCCCAGATGCCTACGACCTTTGACAATGCTCAGCATCTTTCTGCAAGCATTGCTGATAATTTGATCTCGCAGGAAGGCCAGCGCCAAGTCATCGTTCAATCACCGGACGGCAAATCGTATTCAGTTGCGCTCGTGATGACTGTACAGGCACCGCCAAAACCAACGGCCCTGCAGTATATCGGAATGATGGGCCGCAAACGGTATAACAATGATACCGCCTATTTTACCGAGAGCGGCAAACCAAATCCATTTGGTGCGAGACTCAATGATGTGGTCGGTTCGCGATTCCGGCTTATTGATATTTCAAGTTCAGAGGTTGTCGTTGAGGACATCGCCCTCGGATTTAAGCATCGAATCAAAATTGCGACGGCATCGGGAAGTCCGAGCGGCCCGCCCCAATTTAGCCCAAATGGCTTTCCGCAAGGCCAGTTGCCTAATGGCCAACGAATCCCTCAGCCGCCTAGACAACCGGGCACGAGGCCCACGCCCAATAGCAAAGACGACGTGGATGATAACGATGATCCGACCCGTTAATATAAATAGCGAAAGCGGCATGACACTTTTTGCCGTGATGGCGGTGATGGTCGTGTTCGCGATCGGGCTTTTGGCGGTCGCACCTTCGATCCATCAGCAGATCCAGCGCGAAAAGGAACTGGAATCGATCCGCCGCGGCGAAGAGGTCGCGCAGGCGATTCGTCAGTTTGTCGAGTTTTATCGAGGCGCGCGCCTCCCAACCTCGATCGACGAGCTGCTCGAAGGACTTCCGCAGGGCACTAAGAAAAGACAGATTCTACGGGCATCAGCCGCAATAGACCCGCTCAGCGAAGATGGACGATGGCGCCTGATCAAGGCCGATGTAACCTCGCTTGGTCCTTTCGCTCGTCGCGTTCAAAACTATAACGGCGGCGTGCTGCCCCCGAACCCAAGCAACATCTTTGACCGCTACGCTATAGTCGTTGTCCGCTCGCTAAACACAGAAACGGAAAGTGATATCGAAGGCGAGGATGAGGAAGCAGATGACGGCTTTGATATGTTTACCGACAACACACCGTTTATCGGTGTCGCTAGTCAGAGCAAAAGTAAGTCAATTCTCGCCTATTACGGTATCGAAAACCACTCAAAATGGGTATTCACACCGTTATTTCGGGGTACTAGCGGAGCATCGATCATACCCGGCCGCCAACGCCCGCCAACAAACCGGCCGTAAGGTTGAGAAA
>Ga0138256_10000359_pt1 | contig 51146 bp, 38 predicted proteins | sample KNB2016incub_MG_FD_105486 | JGI IMG/M metagenome (GOLD analysis project Ga0138256, IMG submission 105486) | Active sludge microbial communities from wastewater in Klosterneuburg, Austria - KNB2014incub_MG | ecosystem: Engineered > WWTP > Activated sludge > Unclassified | place: Austria...
ATTCAGTTTATTAAAGATGCTGAAATACTTGAACAGCTGATAACAAAAAACGCACTATCGCAAAATTTTTTATGGCTTAATGACTTTATACCCTGGTTGCATTTATCAGGTGGTATTATGATACTAATAGGTTTGTTTACCCGCCTCTCTGTTATATTGCAAATTCCTGTATTAGTGGGGGCTGTGTTCTTTACTAACTCTGGCAGCAGTATTTTAACCGGGCAATCGGACCTTATTTTTTCTCTTGTTGTTTTACTACTGTTGTTTTTCTTTTTAGTTGAAGGCGGTGGGCCTATCTCTTTGGATAAGGCCTTGAGAAAGCCAAAAAGAATAATGTATTTTTAGATAGCGTTACTGAATTCGATATATGTGTGTTTACAGGTTGGCGGGAAAGTTTTCTACTGCTCTGTACTTAACCCTGCTTTTAAAAACTCCCTGTTCAGCCGGGCAATATTTGCAACCGAAATTCCTTTGGGACATTCTGCTTCGCAGGCATAAGTATTGGTACAGTTACCAAACCCCTCTTTATCCATCTGTGCAACCATATTCAACACTCTTGATTCTCTTTCAGGCTGTCCCTGGGGCAGTAATGCCAGTTGCGAAACTTTAGCACTTACAAACAACATAGCACTGCTGTTTTTACAAGCTGCTACACATGCACCACATCCAATGCAGGAAGCGGCATCAAACGCTGTATCGGCATCTTTTTTATCAATAGGTAATGCATTAGCATCAACTGCATTACCAGTATTAACCGAAATAAATCCACCAGCTTGTATGATGCGGTCAAACGCATCACGGTCAACCATCAGGTCTTTAATAACCGGGAAAGCGGCTGAGCGCCATGGTTCTACAACGATAGTATCTCCGTCTTTAAATGCACGCATGTGCAACTGGCAGGTTGTATTTTTTGTCCATGGACCATGTGCACGGCCATTAATATACATACTGCATGCGCCACAGATTCCCTCACGACAGTCGTGATCGAATGCAATGGGGTCTTTGCCTTCAGTAATTAATTGTTCGTTCAGCACATCAAACAACTCCAGGAACGACATCTCAGAGGAAATATCCTTAACCTGGTAAGTTTCAAAACTGCCTGAAGTTTTACTGTTCTTTTGTTTCCACACTTTTAGTGTGAGGTTCATGTTGTAGTGTTCCATATCTTTTAAATTGCTAAATTGTCCAATTGTTTAATTGTTGTTGATCAGCTTTTCAATTTCTGGTTGGTATATAAAATTAAAGAGTTGATTGCTTTTGGCAGTTTTTGTAATTCGTTAAAAATAAATTCATATTCCTTTTCATTGATCAGATCCCTGACTTTTGCTTTTTGATTCCAATCTAATGATTCGTTCATTGAGCCCTGGCTGTATCTCCAGAATTTTATCTTATCCTTTTTTGTGTATCTTCCAAATCCTTCTGCAATATTGGCTGAAATTGAATCCACCTAGCGTATAAATTGTTCGCCAACAGTTCTCCTGGCCAGTTCATTCCACTTTACAACCAAATCCCATACGTAGTTACTTAGATGAAATGATATCCTGTAACATTCAATATCCGATAGTTTTAAAAAGTACTTTTGTTCCATGCTAATAACAATTTAACAATAAAACAATTCAACAATTTATTAGTTCAACAATTAAATTCTCCTGTAATTACTGTATTCAAATGGCCGCCATCCAAAATTTTGCCAGATAAAATATAAAAGCCTGTGCTTTGTATTTTTAAAATTTTTCTTTTTTATATCCACTTCAAATTTCCAGTCTTCCTTTGCAATGAGTTCTTTCATAACTGCTGGATGTGTTCCTCCAAACTCTGTCAATGAATCAATATTAGAATAATCAAATTCAGCTGATTTTTTTTTCAATTCTTCTGCCCAGTTTTCATACCCTTCATCAGCATGCCACAGCTTTCCGAAATCAGCATACTTTTTTTGCATTTCAACCGGGTTGCGTACCCAGCCATAATGATAAATATAAGCATCAATCAGTTTTACATTCAGCTTCCGGTCATCCAGTCTAAAGCCCTGTGCGTCTAAATAACTGCGGATGTTTTTGTTATTCCTGATCACCCTTATCTCTTTAGAATACCAGCTACGGCCATCGCCAATAAATTTATAACTGCCATAAAAATGATGATAATTAAATAATAACCCCTCTACCCTTTTATCAGTTATAAATTTTTCCATGGCTGCAAGTATCGCCGGGTGATATTGCTCATGCAAAACTTCATCAGCCTGTATGTAAAAGAGCCAGTCACTGTCAGATGCTGTTGCATCCATCGCTTTATTCGTTTCCACTGCCAGCACTTTTCCTCCTTCACGTAAATTATTATCCCAAACAGAACGAACAATTTTTATTTTTTCAGAACCTATTGATTCTATCAGTTTATCAGTTTCATCTTCCGAATCGCCCAGGCAAACAATCATTTCATCTACAATGGGTAAAACCGATCTTATTGACTCAACAACCGGGTAACCATATTTTATTGCATTCTTTACAAATGTAAATCCGCTTACTTTCATTTTATTTGTATGAACGTTGCGTTGGTTTTACAATCTCAAATGTTAATGGCTCTCTGTTCATCTGCCAGTCACTCTCTCCTTTGTATTCCCATGCTGCCACATAACTGTAATTATCATCGTCACGTTTTGCTTCGCCCTCTTCAGTTTGCGATTCTTCCCTAAAATGTCCCCCACAACTTTCATTTCTGTTCAAAGCATCTTTGCACATCAGTTCGCCCAATTCAAGGAAATCTGCCACCCTGCCGGCTTTATCCAGCTCCGGATTCATTTCATTGATATCTCCGGGAATCTTTACATCGCTCCAGAATTCTTTTTTTAAAGCCTGAATTTCTACAATAGCTTCCTGTAATCCCTTTGCATTACGGGCCATACCACATTTATCCCACATGATCTTTCCCAAACGTTTATGGAAACTTTCCACTGTTTGTTTTCCTTTAATGTTCATCAGTTGATTTATCCTGTCGCTAACTGCTTTTTCCCTTTCTTCAAATGCAGCATGTGTTGTTGGTATAGATGCTGTACGGATATCATCAGCCAGGTAATTACCTAATGTATATGGAATAACAAAATAGCCATCGGCCAATCCCTGCATCAACGCACTTGCACCAAGCCTGTTTGCGCCGTGATCGCTGAAGTTTGCTTCGCCCAATGCATATAAACCATCTACTGATGTCTTTAATTCATAATCAACCCAAAGCCCTCCCATGGTATAATGCACGGCGGGATAAATCCGCATCGGCATTTCGTAAGGATTTTCGCCGGTTATTTTTTCATACATTTCAAACAGGTTACCGTATTTCTCTTCCACAACAGCCTTGCCCATTTTTATGATCGTGGCTTCATCAACATTATCAAGTCCCTGTTTACCTGCTTCAATATTGCCATAACGTTTTATCGCATCGGCAAAATCTAAGAACACAGCCATTTTAGTTGTTCCTACCCCATATCCTTCATCACATCTTTCTTTTGCAGCCCTCGAAGCCACATCTCTGGGCACGAGATTACCAAAAGCAGGGTATCTTCTTTCCAGATAATAATCCCTTTCTTCTTCGGGTATATCAACTCCTTTACGGCTATCGTCTTTTTTCTTAGGAACCCATATCCTTCCATCATTACGCAAACTCTCACTCATCAATGTTAATTTACTCTGATGATCGCCGCTTACCGGAATACAGGTTGGATGAATTTGTGTGAAACATGGATTGCCGAAATAAGCTCCTTGTTTATGCGCCTTCCATGCTGCAGTTACATTACTGCCCATGGCATTGGTGCTCAAATAAAATACGTTCCCATATCCGCCGCTGCATAACAACACGCAGTGGCCAAAATGTCTTTCTAATGTTCCATTAACTAAATCTCTTGCAATAATACCTCTTGCTTTGCCGTCAATCTTAACAATGTCCAGCATTTCATGTCGGTTATACATGGTTACATTCCCAAGAGCTACCTGCCGCTCCAAAGCACTATAGGCACCCAATAATAATTGCTGACCGGTTTGGCCTGCTGCATAGAAAGTACGCTGTACCTGTGTACCGCCAAAACTTCTGTTACTTAACAAACCTCCATATTCTCTTGCAAAGGGAACGCCCTGGGCTACACACTGATCAATGATTGCTGCACTTACTTCGGACAGGCGATGAACATTGGCTTCTCTAGCACGGTAATCGCCACCTTTTACAGTATCGTAAAATAAACGGAAGACAGAATCACCATCGTTCTGATAATTTTTTGCTGCATTAATTCCTCCCTGTGCTGCAATACTATGTGCCCTGCGTGGGCTATCCTGAAAACAGAATGATTTTACCTGATAACCCATTTCACCCAGAGATGCGGCTGCCGATGCACCCGCCAAACCGGTACCAATTACAATTACTTCCAGTTTACGTTTATTGGCAGGATTAACAAGTTTTACATGACCCTTATAATCGGTCCATTTTTTATCCATTTCGCCTGCCGGTATTTTTGAATCTAAAGACATTGTATATAGTTGATTAGTTAATTCGAATTAATTTATCCAACCCATGTAAAAAGAGATGGGCATTAAAGCAAACAGTATACATACGATAACCGTATACCCAATTCCAATTGCTTTAATTATCGGAGTATATCGTTTGTGGTTAATTCCAAAGGTTTGAAATGCACTTTGGAATCCATGCAGTAAATGCCAGAACAAAGAAATGACTCCTAAAACATAAATGACAACAACCCACCATTTCTGAAATTCATCTTTCATTTCGAGATAAAGATTATGGCCTGCATCATTTATTCCTCCATCGGCATACATAGCAATTTTTGTAGAGACAAAAAACTTAGATACGTGAATAATCAAAAAGAATAAAAGCAGTGTGCCCAATAAACCCATTGAACGGCTGTACCATTTACTGTTTTGGTTAGCGGCGTTTACCGAATAACCTACCGGTCTTGCAGCCCGGTTTTGTCTCCAGACCATAAGCCCTTGCACAATATGCAAAATAAGGCCTGCAAATAATCCCAGTTCCATGATCCGTAAAATCCAGTTATGACTCATAAAATGGGCAGCAGCATTGAATGTTTCGCCCCCGTCATTTACAAAAATGCAGGAGTTAACACCAACATGTACAATAAGGAATGTGATTAAAAAAAGACCTGTAAGGCCCATCGTTAATTTCTTACCAATTGAAGAAGTGAATAAATTTTTCCAGGTCATATTGAAAGCGTTAGAGTTTGAGTTGGGTTACAAAAATACGACAGGATAAGCCAAAAACCATCTGAATTGAAATCTTTTATGGTACCAGATTGAATTTTAAACATACAGAAGATTATTTTCATCCCGAAATTCTCCTGATCATCATATCATCCATCTGCTGAAAAACAAACTCAGGTTTAAGGGTACGCCATTGCGGAAAATCAACCAATTCGATATAATTTGTTAATCTGGCCTGCCTGAAATCATACTGGCTTTGGGAAGGCATATCAATAATAACTATCCATCCACCACTTTCTTCCACCTGTTCACGCCATTCTTCATAATAACTGTCATCGCTGCTGTGAAAGTTCAATACATTTTCGGCAATCAGAATAAATTTAGTAATCCCGTGGCCAAACATGATATCAGTAATATCCCGCCTCAGTGTCATGATATCGTTTTCAATGGCATCATTCCATTCGCCCAGCAATTCGATGATGGCAAATCCCTGGTCATAATCTACAAACAGTATTTTCATGTAGAGTGTACGTGATCCAAAATCGTCCCATTGCGGATGAATGTAAAAATTATAAACCGTGTTAGAGAATTCAAATTCACTGTATTCACGCCTGTAAAATGGAGAGAGCCTGTCTTCTTCTGCTGCATATAAATGCCGCCAGTTGTAATATGGTTCTATATCCTGCAAGTAAACATCATTAATAGGTTATTAATTATACCTGCAAATTTCCGATAATTCAGTTTAAAAGAAAACTATGTTTTTAATCCAATAAAAAAGGGTTGCCAAATCTGGCAACCCTGTACACTTAATAACCGTAATATTTTTATTGAACCACTATTCTCTCAGTAAAGATAAATTTATTGCTGGCATCAGTTACTTTAACCATATACATGCCTTTAGCAAAATTCCTGTTTAAAGGCACTGTTTCAACCTGTGTTTTTCCATTAACTGTTACAATCCTGTTCATAAGCGGCTTGCCCGACAGATCAGTAATGGTAACATTGTACTTACCGGCTTTTTGTCCATCAAAATAAATTTTAAATTCACTTGCCGTTACAGGATTAGGGAAAATATGAGCTTCGTTAGTTAAAACCGGAACCACAGGCTTAAAGTCTGCAAAAGTTCTGGCTGCATCGGCTTCTTTCTGATACAACAGGTTACCATTTGCCAGGTCAGAAGCATTATAAACCATATCAGATCCTTCTACAAAACTTGCAACAAAATCTTTCATCGAAAATTTGTAGTAACCTGCAAAAGTATTAGCGCTGGCAACAACAACATTTCCATCGTTATCAACTGCAGCTCCATTGGTGCTGTAATTAGCTGGTAAACCTGAAATGTATCCAACTTGCTTTGCTACCCTTGTTTCTACATCCAGTGAAAACACATAATGATTGGCCGAGATAATGTACAGCTTGTTATAAGCATCAGCAATCATATCGCCACCCCAGCTTGTACACTTGTTTTTTATTGAAACAGTCTTATTTGATTCATCATCAATAACAGACCCAAGATCAGTTATGGTAACTTTTTTACCAGTGGTGAATTTTACCAGGCGGCTGCCATCGTTGGTAAGTGCATAACCATTACCATCGGCAGCAATAACCATACGTGTAAAATGATTGGCTTCGTCATTCAGCGCTGTATTGGTATTTAAAAGCGAAGAAGTAACTGTGTAATATCTCTGAGCATCACCTTTAGCATTTAAATCAAGCCAGCGTAATTCGCCAACCCGCATGGGTGTAAAAAACAATTTGTTTTGATTCCTGTCGTAAGCTGCAGCAGCAACCAAGGACTCGGTAGGTGTACGTCCGGCAAGCGATTGTGTTTTTGAATCAGCATCCATCATTAGAAATGATGTTTTATCTCTTTGGTAAACATCTTTCACTATTTTGCCCGTGGTAATATCTACCTGGCGGATGTTCATCCACATAAAATCACGATTTCCGTCGCCGGTTATTGCAAAAGTACGGTTGGCATCCTGTGCCGAAACTGATAAACTGGCTGCAATAAAAGTAGTTGAAAGTAAAAGTTTAATATTCATAAGAGGAGTTTTTATTAATTATAATGATACGTAAATTAGTCAAATTACATAAATCAAGCAACATTTTTTTATGAATGGCGGCTTTCAATGGCTCTTTTAACGCTCCCGGTTTTTAAAAGCAACTCTCGAGCTTCGTTATAGTCGTCAATCTGGGCCTTTTCCATCAGCATTTTTACGCCTCTGTCTACCAGTTTATCGTTGGTGAGCTGCATATTTACCATCTTATTGTCTTCTACCCTCCCCAACTGTATCATTACCGATGTGGAAATCATATTAAGGATTAGTTTTTGGGCAGTGCCGCTTTTCATACGGGTACTGCCGGTAACAAATTCGGGGCCTACAATTGCTTCAATCGGAAAATCGGCCGATTTACTTAATGGTGCTTCGGGATTACAGCAAATACTACCGGTTATTATATTATTTGCCTTGCACTTATTAAGAGCAGAAATTACATATGGCGTTGTGCCACTTGCTGCTATGCCAATAACTACGTCCTTACTGTTTACATTATGCTTCTGCAAATCAAGCCAGCCTTGTTCTGTATCGTCTTCGGCAAATTCAACAGCCTCAGTAATTGCTTTATTACCACCAGCTATAATACCGATTACGATACCGTAAGCTACGCCAAATGATGGCGGACATTCACTGGCATCAACAATACCGAGCCTCCCACTGGTACCGGCACCTATATAAAACAGGCGGCCACCTACCAGCATCTTATCTACTATACTGTTTACCAGCAATTCAATTTGCGGAATTACTTTTTCAATAGCAATCGGTACAGAGCTGTCTTCCTTATTAATATTGACCAGTAACTCGGTTACCGTCATTTTTTCCAGGTGCCTGTAATGCGACGCTGATTCTGTAATTTGTTTAAAAGGCATAAAATTTAGCGATGAAATTTTACTAATCCGTCCATAGGTTTTTTTATAACTTTTCCAAGGCGTAACTCATAGGAATTGCACATGTCTTTAAGTACATCCCTGAAACCATAAGCTACACTGCCTGTAAAATTAATGGGCATTGTCCAACTTTCCCTGTATTTATAAATGTGATTGAAAAAAAATTCATTAAAACTGTCTTCAATAATATTTTCAATCATATAATGCCCCCTGTTTTCCACGAGGAAAACCGTAAAAGCAGCCAGGTACCTGTTTGGTAAAGGTTTTTTATATACAGCCGTGAGTATTTCATCACTGTTTGTATTGTATTTGGCATTAAAGCGATCCATCAGATCTTCATCAAAAGTCTTGTACAGAAAATACTGAATTACTTTCTTGCCAAGGTATGCCCCGCTTCCTTCATCACCTAAAACATAGCCAAGGCCCGGGCTGTTCTTCACTATTTTCTTACCATTATAATAACAGGAGTTTGAACCGGTACCTAAAATACAGGCAATGCCTTTTTCTTTTCCGCAAAGCGCCTTTGCTGCTCCCATCAGGTCATGATCAACCGCAACCTTTGCTTTTGTAAATACTTTTTGAACGGCTTTTTTAACCAGTTTTACATTTTCGGCATTACTGCAGCCGGTTCCGTAAAAGAATACCTCATCCGGTTCTGTCTTTTTTAATTTAGTTTTCAGTTCTTCCTTAATTATATATTCAATTTGTTCGGCCGAAAGAAAATAAGGACTCAATCCCTGAGTATAAAAGGTTTTTGCAGATTTTCCGTTTATCAAACACCATTCTGTTTTAGTTGATCCGCTATCTGCAATTAATTTAATCGCCATCGTATTTTTTTTACTGTTGCAAAATTATAGATTGAAGTTAAATCATTAGCCCGAATTACATCATAAATTATCAAAAGGTTCGCTTCAAAAATTTAACTTCGCCAAATGAATAAGAAAAAAATACAGGTTTGGCTTCCCCTGCTTTTCAGCATAACCATGATTATTGGGATGTTCTTAGGTTATAAAATGCGGGATAATATGCCGGGCAAAAGTTTCTTTTTTGCAGAAAAGCGCAGACCCGTACAGGAAATAATGGATCTGATAAAAAACCGGTATGTAGATGATGTACGAATAGATTCTCTTGCTGATACAGCAATACAGGCTATGCTGAGTAAACTTGACCCCCACTCTGTTTTTATTCCGGCTGAAGAACTGCAACAGGTAAATGAGGACCTGGCCGGTAAGTTTTTTGGTATAGGTATCGAATTCAACATTTTTGATGACACCATGAATGTGATCAATGTTTTAAAAGACGGGCCGGGTTATAAGGCAGGATTGCTCACCGGCGATAAATTTATAAAAGTTGACGACAGCTCAGTTGCCGGTAATAAAACCGATGCTGATGTGTTCAGGAAATTACTGCGTGGCGACAGGGGTACAAAAGTTACCATTACCTTTTTAAGAAACAAAGATAAAAAACAGACCACCATAACACGTGATGCTATTCCACTAACCAGTGTTGATGCCAGTTATATGATGACCAGGGAAATTGGTTATATAAGACTGAATAAATTCTCCTCGGTTACATATCGTGAATTTATGGAATCGCTAGAAGCTTTGAAGAAAGCAGGTTTACAAAAATTGATACTTGACTTAAGAGGTAATGGCGGAGGTGTTTTAGACGAGGCCGTGGAAATAGCAGATGAATTTCTGGAAGGTGATAAATTAATTACTTACACCGAAGGAAAGCATGTTGAGAAAAAAGAATACCGTTGCCGGCGTAATGGCCAGTTTGAAAAAGGTGAACTTATCGTTTTAGCGGATGAAGGCACGGCCAGCGCCAGTGAAGTTTTAATGGGAGCCCTGCAGGATTGGGACCGGGCCACCATTGTTGGCCGCCGTACATTTGGCAAAGGGCTGGTACAGGAACAATTTGACCTGAGTGATAAAAGTGCATTAAGGTTGACTGTGGCCAGGTATTACACTCCTGTGGGAAGAAGCATTCAGCGGCCATATACAAATGGAGGTAAGGCTTATTACGAAGAAATAAGCAACAGGTATCATAATGGCACCGCACAATTTGAAGATTCATTAAAAATTGATGCCGGAAAAATATATAAGACTAAAGGAGGTAAAACTGTTTATGGCAAAGGTGGTATAACGCCCGATTACTTTACAGCCCTGGATACAGCTGGGTTCAGTAAAAGCTCAATTTTGATTTATAATAAAGGAACTATTTCAAATTATGCATATAACTTTTATTTACAGAACCTGGCTTTATTAAAAACTTATAAAACTCCCGCTGATTTTATTACAGGCTTTTCTTTTACAGATGAAAACTGGAAACAGTTTGTAATCTTTGCTGCAAGGGATACAGCTGATATATCTTTAGCTCCTGCAAAAGAAAAAACTGATCTTATCAACCGCATCAGGGCATCAATAGCACGGCATATATGGCGCAATGAAGGTTTTTTTGAAGTGATGAACAAATCCGACAAAACAATTGAAAAAGCGATCGAATTAATAAGTAAATAAAAAAAGCCCCCATAAATGGAGGCTGAATGCTGGAAACATTTGGGTTAAGGTCTTTTCATGGATAGTGGATTTTCTTTGGGTTTCAGAGGTTTTTCATTGATATTTAACAGGTCAAAGATGCTTATTTATTATTGTATGCTTAGTAGCTGTGTGCATGAATAGCTTGTGGAAGCTTTTCTAATTTTATCGTATTTCAAGCGCCTCCTTATCCCCTCATCTCATTTTCTTACCTTTGCGGCAAAAAAAACGATTCTACTATGTGGCTAAACAATATCTTGGAAACAATTGGCAATACGCCCCTTATCAAACTAAACAGTATTACAAAACACCTTCCCTGCACTGTACTGGCAAAGGTTGAATACTTTAACCCCGGCAATTCAATTAAGGACCGCATGGCGTTAAAAATGCTGGAGGTAGCCGAGCAGGAAGGAAAGATAAAACCCGGTGGTACTATTATAGAAGGAACCAGCGGCAATACCGGAATGGGATTAGCCCTCGCTGCCTGCATTAAAGGATATAAATGCATTTTTACCACTACAGACAAACAATCGAAGGAAAAAGCAGATATTTTAAAAGCTGTGGGTGCCGAGGTTATTGTATGCCCTACCAATGTTGAGCCTGAAGACCCCCGTAGTTATTATTCAGTAAGTAAAAGATTAGCCCAGGAAGTTCCTAATAGCTGGTATGTTAATCAATATGATAACCTGGCAAACCGCCTTGCCCATTATGAACAAACAGGCCCTGAAATTTGGGAGCAAACTGAAGGTAAGGTTACTCACCTTGTGGTTGCTACAGGAACTGGTGGTACTATTGTAGGTACGGGAAAGTATTTAAAAGAAAAAAATCCCAACATAAAAGTATGGGCAATTGACAGTTATGGCTCTTTGCTGAAAAAATATTTTGAAACAGGGGAACTGGATCAAAAAGAAGTATATCCATATATAAGTGAGGGTTTTGGTGAAGATTTTGTGCCAGCCAATTATGAAATGAGTGTGATTGATGAGTTTACAAAAGTTACAGATAAGGATGGCGCTGTAATGGCCCGCCGTATTGCAAAGGAAGAAGGGATTTTTATAGGATATAGTGCAGGCAGTTGTTTACAGGGATTAATGCAGTTAAAAGATCAGCTTAAAAAAGATGATGTAGTGGTATTAATCTTTCATGACCACGGTAGCCGCTATGTAGGAAAAGTATACAACGATCAGTGGATGCTGGAGAGAGGTTTCTTAGATGTTAAAACCTTTAAAGACCTTGTTGGTGGCCGTGGAGCACAACCTTTAATTAATTTAAAAAAAGAAGATACTGTTGCCGAAGCTATTGAACTGATGAAGAAATATGACATTGAAAATATTCCTGTAATGGACAATGGAATCAGCGTTGGTGCTATATCTGCGGGTGGTCTCTTCAATAAAATATTAAGTAACCCCGACATCAAATCAGAAACAATAGCCACAGTTATGGAAAAAGCATACCCCGAAGTGGCTTTTGAGACCCCGGTTGAGCGGTTAAGCAGTTTTATTACCAAAGAAAACGGGGCTGTTTTAAGCAAAGATGAAAGTGGAACTTTTCACATTGTTACCAAATACGATATCATTCAGAGCCTTACCAAATAATTGAGCCGTTAATTTACGAATGGCTTAAACATACTACAGTGCTGCATTTGATTATGCAGCACTTTTTATATAATAAAACATCCCTATTTCAAATACGTATTTTTACGATAGATTAATACGTAACTCTTCTATCCGCAAGTGGGAACAAGTACGACACAGTCAGTAATTATAATACTGTTAAAAAAGGGCAAAATCGCTCTATTACAGAATAAATTTCTGCTGCATCTTTGTGTCAGAAGTTGATTGATAGGAATTAAATATCAATCGTTATCCAAAAATCCTGATTAAAACCAAAGAATTGAATCCAATGTTTGTGAAGAACCAAAAACAATCCAATATCAGTCAACTTCTTTTAAATCTTTGAAAAAACCAATATTCGCTTTTTGATCTTATCTTATCGAAAAACCAAAAGGATCTAAAAGTAAAAAACCAATATCCTGCCTATGCCCTTAAAAGCGATGATGGCAAAAAACCGAAAAGAACCAATATCCTGGCCTATGCTGTAACAAGCGATAATGGCTGAAGAACCGAAGAAAAACCAATATCCTGGCCTATGCCCTAACAGGCGATGATGGCTGAAGAACCAAAGAAAAACCAATATCCTGCCTATGCCCTAAAAAGCAATGATGGCGAAAATGAAGAACACTGAAACCAGGATAAATTATTTAATGGATTCTCTGCCTAATAAGGTAACCCCCTTAAGAAAGCAGATCCAAAAAGGAAAATCCTGAAAAACCGGTCGTGCTTGGCTGGTTAAGAAGTTAAACTTCCACAGTACTTTTGAACGTCAAGTTACTGTGGAAGTTTTTTTTATGCTTACAATTGAGCATATTCTTAATTTTAGGCATGATTTTGCAAAGAATATCCGATCTCACTTATCTCCCTCAAAGAATTATCTCACTGGTTCCATCTCAAACAGAGTTGCTACATGATCTTGGTTTAGAAACCGAGACGATTGGAATTACTAAATTTTGTGTTCATCCTGCAAAATGGTTTAAAACAAAAGAAAGGATTGGCGGTACAAAAACAATAAAAATTAATAAGATAAATCAATTACAACCTGATCTCATTATAGCAAATAAAGAAGAAAACGTTAAGGAACAGATTGATCAGCTGGCGATTAATTACCCGGTTTGGATAACAGATATAAATAATTTGGCTGATGGGTTGCAGATGATATCAGATATCGGGACTCTAACAGGAAAAACAGAAACAGTGGATTTATTAATCACTCAAATAAAAAATGCTTTTGCAGGTTTGCCTATTATTGAAAACCCTGTAAACACAGCATATTTAATCTGGCGTAAGCCTTATATGACCATTGGCAGCGATACTTTTATTCATGATATAATGGAGCGCTGCGGTTTTAAAAATATTTTTTCAGACAAAAAAAGGTATCCCGAAACGAATGTTGATGAACTTCGAACAAAAGACTGCCGGTTGTTGCTACTTTCTTCGGAGCCTTATCCATTTACGCAAAAACACATAGCTGAATTACAACTGCAATTACCCAATACTAAAATTATGCTGGCAGATGGAGAGATGTTTAGCTGGTATGGAAGCAGATTGTTGAAAGCTGCAGAATATTTTAAGCAATTAATATTGCAGATCGGTACTTAGCAAACATATATTTACCTGCTTTAAATAATGGTACATCTTCCTTACATTTGTAAAAACTAATCACTTATGAGTAAATACAGTTCCGGTGTTTTATTTGGTGCCGAATTAGAAGCACTATACAACGATGCTAAAGACAATCAGTTTGCATTACCTGCAGTAAATACCATTGGTACAAATACAATCAATGCTACTTTAGAAGCCGCTGCAAAAGTTAATTCTCCGGTGATAATACAGTTCAGTAATGGCGGAGCTCAGTTTATTGCCGGCAAAGGAATGCCAAATGATAGCTTACAAGGCAATATTTCTGGCGGCGTTTCTGGTGCATTGCATATTCATAATGTGGCTAAATATTACGGTGTTCCAGTTGTATTACATACTGATCATGCCGCAAAAAAATGGTTACCCTGGGTTAGCGGATTAATAGATGCCGGAGAACAGTTTTACAAAGAAAAAGGCCGCCCGTTATATAGTTCTCATATGCTTGATCTTTCAGAAGAGCCTATTGAAGAGAACATTGCTACTTCGGTTGAATTTTTTAAACGTCTGGCCCCTTTAGGTATGAGTATTGAAATTGAATTGGGGGTAACAGGCGGCGAAGAAGATGGTGTTGACAACAGTGATATTGATAATGAAAAATTATATACACAACCACAGCATGTGGCTTATGCATATACCGAGCTAAGCAAGGTTGGAAAACTTTTTACCGTAGCTGCAGCATTTGGAAACGTACATGGCGTTTACAAATCGGGTAATGTACAGTTAACACCGGTTATATTAAAAAACAGCCAAGACTATATTACTAAAGAATTCAAGACCGCAGAAAAGCCCGTTTATTTTGTATTTCATGGTGGCAGCGGGTCTCCGCAAAATCAAATAAGAGAAGCAATTGGCTATGGTGCAATTAAAATGAATATTGATACCGATTTGCAATGGGCTTTTTGGGAAGGTATACTGGAAAATTATAAAAAGAACGAAGGATATTTACAGGGGCAGTTGGGCAATCCGGATGGTCCGGATAACCCAAATAAAAAATATTATGACCCAAGGGTTTGGTTGCGGAAAGGAGAAGAAACTTTTATTAAAAGACTAGAAGTAGCATTTGAAGATTTAAACTGCATTAACAGAAACGCATAAGTATTTTATTTATGATAAAGGAAGAGGATTTTGATGCAAACCTGGCAGGAGAAGAAGGCCCCGAAGAACTGTTAAAAGCCAATTGGTTTAAACGGATGAAAAAAGGCATTCTTACATCTACAAAAGATAAAAAGGATGCACCCGAAGGGCTATGGTCCAAATGCCCGTCATGTAAATACACCTGCACCATTTCGGAACTCAGCGAAAATAAATTTGTTTGCCCTAAATGCGATTATCATCATCGCATAGGAAGCCAGCAGTATTTCGAAATCTTATTTGACGACCAGCAATTCACCGAATTATTTGGCAATATCAGATCGAAGGATCATCTGAATTTTGTTGACCTCAAACCTTACGGAAAGCGGCTGGAAGAAACTTATGCCAAAACAGGCATACATGATTCCATGACAGTTGCACATGGAAAAATAAAAACCAACGACCTGGTGATTGCCTGTATGGATTTTGAATTTATTGGCGGCAGCCTGGGTAGTGTGATGGGAGAAAAAATAAGCCGTGCATGCGATTATTGTATAAAGCATAATGTCCCTTTTATGATCATTAACAAAAGCGGCGGAGCAAGAATGATGGAAAGTGCTTTTTCCTTGATGCAACTTGCAAAAACATCAGGCAAACTATCTCAACTAAGCGATAACAAAATACCTTATATCTCTTTATGTACTGATCCTACTTTTGGCGGTACCACAGCCTCTTTCGCCATGCTTGGCGATGTAATTTGTGCAGAACCAGATGCACTGATTGGTTTTGCCGGCCCCAGGGTAATTAAAGAAACTATCAAAAAAGATCTTCCCGAAGGCTTTCAACGCAGCGACTTTTTATTAGAACATGGATTTTTAGACTTTATCGTACACAGGAAAGATCTCAGAGAAAAATTGGGTATCTTGTTAGTCCTCTTTAAGGGATAATATTTACTGCGGCGGCAATTTTTCGGCTTCAATTCATCTGCAGTAATAATCATTAATATTATGCTGCTTAAAAAACTGCCCATATTTGTAATACTGTTCTTATTCTCATGGGGTAAGTTATATGCACAAACTCCATGTACTACACTTGGGCAAAACCCTTCTACTGCTTTTCCGGTATGTGGTATTTCTGTTTTTCAACAAGACAGTGTTCCCATCTGCAGTTCAAACAATCTTTATGTTCCGGGCTGTTCAATTTTTGGAGATCCGAACTCCGAGTACGCAAATAAAAATCCCTTTTGGTACAAGTTTACCTGTTTTACCAGTGGCACGCTTGCTTTTGTAATTATTCCCAATTCGCCTTTAGAAGATTATGATTGGCAATTGTATGACATCACAGGACATAATCCCGACGATGTTTATACAGATACATCACTTATTGTAACAGGAAACTGGGCAGGAACATATGATTCAACAGGAGCTTCTGCCACCGGTGTTAATTATCTTCAATGTGCATCTGAGCCAACAATAAATGCTCCCACTTTTGCATTAAGTCCAGGTCTTATTCAGGGGCATAATTATCTTTTACTGGTAAGTCATTTTTCTGATACTGAACAGGGTTACTCATTATCATTTGGTGGTGGTACAGCCGTTATAACAGATACATTACCCCCGCACATGAACACTGCAAACCGTGCAACCTGCGATGGCAGCCAGATACTGGTAAAGCTTAACAAACGTATGAAATGCAGCAGCCTTGCTGCTGATGGATCGGATTTTATCATTAGCCCGGCAGCAGCAAATATTATTGCTGCTGTTGGTATTGGATGCACCGGTGGTTTTGATATGGACTCGGTACTGCTTACATTCAGCGCTCCATTGCCACTGGGTAATTATAACCTGTTTGCTCAAAACGGAACCGATGCAAATACATTATTAGACCTTTGTGATAATGATATCCCTGCAGGAGAATCAATACCGTTTACTGTATTATCTCCCCTCCCAGTTCCGTTCGATAGCCTGACAAATAATAAATGCAGCACCGATTCTTTAGTTCTTATTTTTCCGGATATAATTCAATGTAACTCGGTGGCAACAGACGGAAGCGATTTTTTTGTAACCGGTACATATCCTGTAAATATCAACAGTGCCATGCCTGTTAATTGTATAAATGGATTAACAAGGCGGGTCATTGTTCATTTTAATTCAACATTAATTCAACCCGGTAATTTTCAAATTGTTTTACAAACAGGTAGCGATGGCAATACCATTTTAAGCGAATGTGATACCCCTTCTGTTGCCGGTTCTGCTATTCCGTTCACAATTTTGCCAAAGCCTGTGGCCAATTTTGGATTCCCTGCTTCGGTATGCTTACCCAATGCAGGAGTTACATTTACAAACTTATCAGGTATATCTGATGGATCAGAAAATCAGTTCCGGTATTTATGGAATTTTGCTGACTCATTAATTGGCAGCAATAATATATCAATACAAAAAACACCATCACATATTTATAATAATACAGGCCCGTTTAATGTAAACCTGAGAGTAACCAGCAATGGCGGATGCATGCATGATACAACGATTCTGCTCAATACCATTCATCCGCAGCCCATATCAAATTTTGGAATAAGCAAACCTGATATTTGTTTAGGCGATGCTGTATTTTTTTCCGATTCAACAAACAGTATGGATGGTATAACCGTGGAGTGGAACTGGAATTTAGGTGATGGTACAACAAGAAACACAGCGAATGTTTTACAGCTTTATGCTGACGATGAAACTTATAATGTAAGCCTGTACACCGTTAACAGCTATGGCTGCAAAAGCAATATTAAAAGTAAACCAATAACGGTTCACCCGTATCCAGTTGTAAATGCCGGCCCCGACAGGGTTGTGCTTGAAGGCGGAACAATAACCATTGAGGCAACAGCAACAGGAAAAAATCTGCAGTATCTCTGGTCACCAGCATTATATCTTAATACTCCTGCTGTCATCAAACCAAAATGCGTTGATCCCAAATTTGATATTTTATATAAACTCAAAGTAACTTCACCTGGTGGCTGTAGCACATCAGACCAGATGTTTGTAGATGTTTTAAAAATACCCAGGATACCCAATACTTTTACACCTAATAATGATGGTACAAATGATTTTTGGTTAATTCAATACCTGGATGAATATGTCAATAATCATACACAGGTATTTACCCGTGCAGGGCAACTGGTTTTTGAAAGCCGTGGTTTATATAAACCCTGGGATGGCAGATACAAAGGCAAGCCCTTACCTTTTGATACATACTATTATATTATTGAACCTGGCAGCGGCCGGGAACCTTTTACGGGGTACGTAACAATCATAAAATAATTTTATACCCGCTTAAACAAATTCAAAGGCAATACCTTTGCGCTAAAAACAGGCATTGGAACTTACAAACCGCAAAGCACATTACGAATACTTTTTTGAAGCTACCTATATCGCCGGCATGGTACTCAGCGGCACCGAAATAAAATCATTACGTGCGGGTAAAGCCAGTTTTAATGACAGTTACTGTCTTTTTCATAAAGGCGAGCTTTTTGTAAAAAGCCTCCATATATCTGAATATGCATTTGGCACGTACAGCAATCACGAGCCTCTGCAGGAAAGAAAACTCCTGCTCAATAAAAGAGAATTAAAAAAACTCGAAAACAAAATAAAAGAAAAAGGTTACTCAATTATTCCCTTAAGATTGTTCTTAGCCGAATCGGGCTATTTTAAAATGGAGATTGGCCTCGGCAAAGGAAAAAAGAATTACGACAAAAGAGAAACTATCAAAGGCAGGGAAACTGAAAGGGATATTAAAAGAAAATATGGAATATAGATCCCACTATAATTTAAAACTTTTCAAGTTTATTATTGTTATTTAAAAACCGTATCTTAAAGAAAAGGTACTCGTATAAAAATTTATTCATCCAGGTATCTTTATTAAAAACAATCAATGGAAATTAAACAGCGGCATACCCGGCTTGAGGTAATGGACTTTCTTGGAGAAAAGATTGACAGTATTGTTGACGAATTTTTGAAAAAAATTGATGAAAACTGGCAACCCAGTGATTTTTTACCCGACACTTCTTCTGAAAATTTTAATGCTGAACTTAAAGAACTGCAAGAGCAATGCAGGGAACTTCCTTATGATTACCTGGCAGTATTGGTAGGAGATATTATCACAGAGGAAGCATTACCCACTTACCAAAGCTGGCTTACAGATGTTACCGGTATTGATAAAATGAAACCTGAAGGATGGAGCAAATGGGTAAGGATGTGGACTGCTGAAGAAAACCGTCATGGTGACTTGTTGAATAAATTTATTTACTTATCGGGCCGTATCAATATGAAGCAGATGGAGATCAGCACACAATACCTGATTGCTGATGGCTTTGATATAGGAACGGGCAGAGATCCTTACAAAAACTTTGTATATACTTCATTCCAGGAACTGGCTACAAATATATCGCACCGCCGTACTGCCACTATCGCCAAAGATTATGGCTGCACACAGCTTTCAAAAATTTGTGGAGTTATTTCGGCCGATGAAGCCCGTCATGCGAAAGCCTATAAAAGTTTTGTTGCAAAAATATTTGATATTGATGCCAGCGAAATGATGATTGTATTTGAAGATATGATGCGGAAAAAAATTGTAATGCCTGCACATTTCTTACGGCAATCGGGTGAGAAGATCGGGCAGGCTTATGATCATTTCAGTGATGCCGCTCAACGGCTGGGTGTTTATACCAGTCTGGATTATACTGATATACTTGATTCGCTGATAAAAGAATGGAAGATTGCTGACATTTCAAAACTAACAGACAAGGCAGAAAAAGCAAGAGATTATTTAATGTCGTTGCCTGATCGTTACAGGCGTGTGGCTGGAAGAGATCAGAAGCCAAGGCTTGCATATCAGTTTAACTGGATCAATACCCCCTCCGCCCCCTGAAGGGGGAACCTTGAAGCTCCAAATTCTACAGAGCTTTATCTTAAAATAATTAAAATAGTTTACAAAATAATACTGTTACGAAGCCCCTTTAGGGGTTTGGGGTAGTTCCCCTTTAGTGGGCGGAGGGGTTAACACTCACTCAAACTCAACGGCACATTCACTGCCAAACCTCCATCGGCAGTTTCTTTATACTTATGGTTCATATCCAAAGCGGTTTCCCACATGGTTTTTATCACTCCGTCTAATGTTACCTTGGCATAATCGGGTGAGCTTTGCATAGCCAGTTGGCTTGCTGTAATTGCTTTAATTGCTCCCATAGTATTTCTTTCTATGCATGGCACCTGTACCAAACCTCCAATCGGATCGCAGGTCATACCCAGATGATGCTCCATGGCAATTTCAGCCGCCATTAACGCCTGTTTTTGTGTACCACCCATACATTCAGTTAATGCTGCAGCAGCCATAGCACTGCTCACTCCTATCTCGGCCTGACAACCACCCATGGCCGCAGAAATGGTTGCACCCTTTTTAAAAATGCTTCCTACTTCCGAAGCCGTTAATAAAAACTGAATTATTTTTTCATCGGTATCGCCGCCACAAAAAGCAATATAGTATTGTAACACTGCAGGAATAACACCGGCAGCACCATTGGTTGGTGCCGTTACCACTCTGCCAAAACTTGCATTCTCTTCATTTACTGTAAGTGCAAAACAACTTACCCAATCCAGGATATAAGTAAAATTGTTGCCTCCTTCTTTTACCAAACTTAACCAACTGTCGTAATCTGTATAAGTTCTGCCCTTCATTAATTTTTTATTCAACCCGGCTCCTCTTCGCTTCACCTGTAATCCTCCGGGCAAAATCCCCTCCGAATGGCAACCACGGTAAATACACTCCTTCATCACCCGCCAGATATTCAGGATACCTTCTTTGGTTTCCTGTTCTGTCCGCCAGGCCGATTCATTTTCCAAAACAATATCGCTGATGTTCATCCCTGTTTTCATACACCAATGGAGCAGTTCGGCCGATGTATTAATAGGAAAAGGAAGACTTACGCCAAAAGTTCCCATTTCTGCTTCTCCTTCCTTACTCACAAAACCTCCGCCAACCGAATAGAATGTTTCGGCAAAATCATTTCCATTGTGCAGGGTAACTAAAAAGCTTAAAGCATTGGGGTGAAAGGGCAGCGATTCGCTCATTAAAAATTCAATATCCTCTGCCGGATCAAAATCAATTTCATGTTTGCCAGATAAAATTAATTTCTTCATCAGCTTAATATCATTGATTTTGGCATCAATATTATTTACATCAAAAGTTACAGGATCATCACCGCATAGCCCTAACTGAACAGCAATATCGGTACCATGGCCTACACCTGTTTTAGCAAGAGAGCCATACAGCAAAACACGCAGCTCTTTTACATCCTGTAGTAAATTCTTCTCGGTTAATGAATGAATAAAACGCTCTGCAGCACGCCATGGCCCAAGCGTATGACTGCTTGAAGGCCCCACGCCTATTTTAAACATATCAAAAACCGAAATTGCTTCGTGGCTCAATGGACAAGAGTTTTAATAAATCACTATGATAAGGATTACAAACGCTGTATGTTTTTACTGAACATCAAGTAACTGAACGTTAAAAATCAGCATAGAATTTGCCGGAATAGAGCCAACTGCATTATTTCCGTATCCTAATGAAGGTGGTATAAATAAATTTATTGAACCTCCAGCCTTTATCAAAGGTATTCCTTTCTGCCAGCCGATAATTAATCCTCCCAGAGGAAATGTTACACCTGTAGTATTTTCATCAAACTTATATCCATTACTTAAATAACCAACATATTTTACTGTAACATTTGAACATACAGCTGGTGTAACTGTTCCTGCCCCAGCTGACAGTATTTCGTAATAAAAGCCGCTGGGATGTGGAATAGCAGCAGGGTTGTGAATATTAATATATGCCTCTACACTGGCTGTTTCGGAGGCTGGTGCTACAATTGTTGACTCGGCGTAATTGCACTTATTATCTGTTGATTTACTACAAGATGCCAAAGCAATACAAAATGAAAAAAGAATAATAAGCCTGCTGATCATAATTAATGTTTATATATTTAAAAATTGGTGTCGGTTTGGTTTGTTTTGCTTTCCTTGCTTTTTAATTCCCTGTACAACTGATCATTCATTTCCCATTTGAAATGCATTCTGAAATATGAATAAAATAAAATACAAAGAACAACAGCAATTACTATGGTCACTAATGAACCACTAAGCCTGTTTGACACTTTAGTGTACCACTCAGGAAAAAAAAGATATACAGCTGTTATAAAAAGCAGAATTGGGGCACTGAATAAAACAGCCATTGGCAAACCATTGATCAGTTTCGACTGAATCCTGTTCTCTTTTTCCCTTACCCGTTCCCAGCGTTCTATAAACTGTTTATCTTTCTCTGTCAGCATCATGCAAAACTAATGCAATTTGACAGCACTTTGTTATGTAGCGAATATCTTGTAGGTTTGTTAAGCTTAATTATACTGCATGAAAATAGAACAACTGCTGGTTCAGCATTTTTACAGTGCTAAAAAAATTACACTACAGGGTATTGGTACATTTACATTATCACCCGATTTTGTAATGCCAAAAGAAACCGATAAGGATGCTGAGATACCTGAAAATGCCATCTCTTTTCAATACAGTTCCAGAGCTACTGAAGACGATGACCTGATCAATTTCATTGTTCAGCAAACCCGTAAGATCAAACCACTTGCATCTGCCGACCTTGATTCGTACCTGGTATTGGGCAAGCAGTTTTTAAATATCGGCAAGCCATTTAAAATTGAAGGCCTTGGTATGCTGGCGAAAAACCAACAAGGCGAATACCTGTTTACACAGGGAAATTCTTTTCATAACAAAACTGAATCGGCCAAGGCTGCTTTAAAAGATAAAACAGAAGAGGCAGATATTTCTTTTGCATCTGATATAAAACCTGCAACAGGCAGTAAAAAAGGTTTATTAATCACATTACTTATTGTTGGGCTGGGTTTGGTTGGTACCAGCCTCTGGTATTTTTTAATAAGAGATACTAAATCTTCGGTTAAGAATATTACCAGCACTACTGTTACGCCCGATACTTCTAAAGCAGTTACAGCAGGTTCCGATTCTGTAAAAAATGATACTGCAACTTTAATAAAGCCCCTGCCAATCCCGGTAAATACCGGTTATACATTTAAAGTTGTATTTCTCATCACCAGAGATTCAAATGCAGCTGTGGCCAGGATGAATGTACTTATTAACAGGGGGCATAAAGTGATTATGTACAGGCAGGATTCAACCAGGTTCAGACTAGCAGAACCATTTATACTTCCCCTCTCTGATACCACACATGTTAAGGATTCGCTGAACAACTTTTATTACCTGGGAAAAGGGTTTATAGAGCTTGAATAAAATCCATCATTAACATGCAGCAACCTATACAAAAAAAACTGGCCTTTGTTTTTTGGATATTTGCAATACTGGATATTGCAGGAATTACAGCAAATGCTGACATGTTACATTTTGCAGCAAAGCCACTGCTGATACCTGTCTTATTTTTGTTATTGGCTTATACCAAATCAACAGTACCCCGAAAAAAATTACTGCTTACCGGCCTGTTTTTCTCCTGGCTTGGCGATGTATTCCTTTTGTTTGAACATAAGAATGATCTGTTTTTTATTTTTGGGCTGGCAAGCTTTTTAACCACCCATATTTTTTATATCATTTATTTTTTAAGGATCAGCTCAGCCAATCTCTCTTTGCTTAAAAAACAACCCATATTGATTGCCATTGTGCTTGCTTATGGTATAACACTGGTTTGGCAGCTCTTTCCGCACTTAGGCGATTTAAAATTGCCGGTGATCATTTATGCGGCTGTTATCTGTACCATGTTGCTTTGCAGCCTGCATATCTTTTTAAAAGTTAATAAAAAAGCTGGCTTCTATTATTTATCAGGAGCTGCTGCTTTTGTGATTTCAGATTCCCTGCTCGCCATAAATAAATTTCATCAGCCATTCGCATATGCAGGAGTATTCATCATGCTGACTTACTGCGCCGCACAATTTTTTATTGTGCGTGGATATATTGAACAAAAACTATGACCAAAGAAGAGCTATTAAAAGAACTGGCCGGTAATACCTGGGTAATGATAAAACCTTCTCCTATTGAAGGTATTGGTGTATTTGCCCTGCAGGATATACCTGAAGGATGCCGCAGCATGTTTTCCAAAACAACAGAAAACGAGCAATGGATCAGCATCTCAAAAATAGAAGTAGATAACCTACCCTCCCACACTAAAGCATTGATAGAAAACTATTGCCTTTATGATGAGGAAAATTATTTTGTGCCCGATTATGGTTTTAAAAAGATGGACCTGGTGAATTTCTTAAATCACTCCGATACACCTAATATCATCTCCATTAATGACGGTGAATTTTTTGAAGCTATAAGAGATATTAAAAAAGGCGAAGAACTGGTTATTGATTATGGGGAGATTGTGGATGATGAATAATTCAGTATTTCATTTTTCATTAACGAAATGATGCTTTACGAGACAGCATGCAATGGTATCTCTCATTGTTCTTTTATTAAAAAACTCCCTCCTGTAAAATTTTTACAGGAGGGAGTAGTCTTTATAAATTAATTACCGGTTAATTACTTACCAGCCCGGTATATTGCTGTGTAACTTTCTTAATGATATACCCGCTTATCCAGCCAACATAAGCATACTTGGCATAAATAAATTTTTTCGACGGGTTGGCGGTATTTATTTCATTTACCAGGTCATCCAGCCAGATAGTACCTGCCATGAGCGCTTTTCTGTCGTAGGTTTTTAATACCCTTCCAATATTTTTTTGAACGCTTTTGTTTTGATCTGCATCTCTGATAAAAGAAATATCCGGGTTTGTGAGTTTATCAAAATCCGAAAACAAAAGCCTGCGGAATTCCGAAATATCATTAGGTGTTATTTCGGTATAATTTGTATTTGCACTTTCAGGCTTCATCAGCGAAATGACAGACCATACAATTCCACCGGAGATATACATGATATCCCTGTTCCGGATATCCCGCTTTATATAAAACTCATTCAGCACTACAGCCCTCAGGCTGTCTCTCCATAATTGTTCTGCGGTTTTTACATACTCATTCAAATCCCCTTCAGTCTTTGATTCTATCAGGCGCTGAAAAGATTTTGTTCCCAGCGGAAAAGTAACCGGAATGAAATTCTTATTCTCATTATAATATCCACCCTTTGTATTTCCGCTGCCTATATCCAGTTGCGATGCTGTAAAACGGCGCTTTTGCGGAACAATACCAAGCACACTCAGTTGTGCTTCCTGTTCAGGTGTAATAAAAGTTATTTTAATGGATTTATCCAGCGATTTAGGACGGATGATATCTGCAAAATAATCTACCTTATTATATTTATCAAGCTCCTGCATCAAACCACTGCTGATTACAATATGTATTCTTTCTGCCGGAATACTATACCTCGATTTTAGCATATACCAGAGCAACGTTATAGCTTCGTAGGTTTCTTTTTCACTTTGATAAGAGAGCGCTGCCGCATCGGTATTTATGGATGTATCCGATATCAATGTGTAATCATACTCCCTGTCTTTACTGAGCTTTACTTCTATCACACTTAACTTGATGCCTTTTGCACCAATTTCTATTCCTGCGTACATATCTCCTATGTTCTGTGCACTTTTCAAAAGGCTTTCAACAACATCAGCAATCACAGTAAGCCCCATGCTCCTGTACATTCTTACCGCAGACTGATAATTAGTAACAGCCAGCTCCGTCTGGTCAAGTTTGTTATATAAATTACCCAATCCCTCATAGGCAAATGCAATGCAATAGGAATCGTAATTTGCTTTAGCTTTTGCCAAACCCTTTTTATAGAATTCTTCAGCTGCTTCAAATTGCTGTGCTTCAACAAGAGTAGATGCAGTCTTTAACATTCTGAAAGTAGCCTGGCTTTTTATATTTTGAGCTGAAACTGCATTACACACAATCAGTAAACCTGCAAATAGAAATATTTTACGCAGCATTGGTTGTTTTTTTATTAAGTTATTTAATCCTCTTTTCAGATTCAAACAAATGTATGATAGGTTGAAGTTTTTTCATCACTCTTTTACACGATTCGTGATAAGAACACTATAGATGTGACTACTTTGTGCAAAAACAGCCTGCATAAGGCTTAAATGAAAAATCCCTCTCACATTACTGCAAGAGGGACTGTATTTTTTTCAATTTGCCAACTGCAAATTGCTGACTGTATTAATATCCGCCCATTCCGCCCATATCAGGTGCGCCATGGCTATGTGCTTCTTCTTTCTTAGGCTTGTCTGCAATCACACACTCGGTGGTCAGCATCATTCCAGCAATAGAAGCTGCATTTTCCAATGCAACACGGCTAACTTTAGTTGGGTCAATTACACCAGCTTTGAAAAGATTCTCATACTTTTCGGTATGTGCATTAAAACCATAATCAGCCTTGCCTTCTTTAATTTTATTTACAACCACACTTCCTTCAAAACCTGCGTTCTCAACAATTGTACGTAAAGGCTCTTCAACTGCACGACGAACAATGGCTATACCAGTTGTTTCATCTTCATTAGATCCTGTCATCTTTGCCAGCACATCGCTTGCACGTACATAAGCAACACCACCGCCAGGTACAATACCTTCTTCAACAGCAGCTCTTGTAGCGTGTAAAGCATCATCAACACGGTCTTTCTTCTCTTTCATTTCTATTTCGGTAGCAGCACCAATGTACAATACCGCAACACCACCGGCCAGTTTAGCCAAACGCTCCTGTAATTTTTCTTTATCGTAATCAGAAGTGGTCGTTTCAACCTGTGCCTTAATCTGATTTACCCTTGCAGTAATATCTTTTTTAGCACCTTTACCACCAACGATGGTTGTATTGTCTTTATCAATGGTAATGCTTTCTGCAGAACCCAGATATTCAAGATCAACATTCTCTAATTTATAACCTTGCTCTTCGCTTACCACAATACCAGAAGTTAATACAGCAATATCCTGTAACATTTCTTTTCTTCTGTCGCCAAAGCCAGGAGCTTTTACTGCAGCCACTTTAATAGTGCCACGTAATTTATTTACAACCAGTGTGGCTAATGCTTCACCATCCAGATCTTCGGCAATGATAACCAACGGACGTCCACTTTGAGCAACTTTCTCCAGTATGTGCAGGATATCTTTCATGGTAGATATCTTCTTATCATAAATAAGAATGTATGGATTGCTGATTTCAGCCTGCATTTTTTCGCTGTTAGTTACAAAGTACGGAGAGATATAACCGCGGTCGAATTGCATACCTTCAACCACATCAACGGTAGTATCAGTTCCTTTTGCTTCTTCAACTGTTATAACACCTTCTTTACCAACCTTAGCCATCGCTTGTGCAATCAATGCTCCAATTTCAGAATCATTGTTCGCAGAGATAGAAGCTACCTGCTGAATTTTCTTGCTATCGCTTCCGATTTTCTCAGATTGCTTTCTCAGACTTTCAACAATTGCTTTTACAGCTTTGTCAATACCACGCTTCAAATCCATCGGGTTTGCGCCTGCAGCTACGTTCTTTAAACCTTCGCTGATGATTGCCTGTGCAAGTACGGTTGCAGTAGTAGTTCCGTCACCTGCAATATCAGCAGTTTTTGATGCTACTTCCTTTACCATTTGTGCTCCCATATTTTCAATAGGATCTTCCAGTTCAATTTCTTTTGCAACGGTAACACCATCTTTTGTAACAGTTGGTGCACCAAACTTGCGCTCAATAACCACGTTACGGCCTTTTGGGCCAAGGGTTACTTTTACTGCGTCTGATAAAGTATCAACGCCTTTTTTCATTTTATTTCTTGCTTCAATATCGAAGAATATCATTTTAGACATAATAAGTAGATTTTTAGATTTTAGTACTGAGTATTTAGATAATACGCAGCAATTTGTTAGTTGTTTACTTTCCTGTCTTAGTACTTAAATCTAAGCACTAAGTACTTTTTAAACTATCGCCAGTATATCACTCTCCCTCATGATCAGGTAATCCTTTCCTTCAATGGAGATTTCGGTTCCGGCGTATTTGCCATATAAAACGTTGTCACCAGCTTTTACCATAACAGGTTCGTCTTTTTTGCCAGGGCCTGCAGCAAGTACAATACCACGTTGTGGTTTTTCTTTTGCAGTATCCGGTATGATGATTCCACCAGCGCTTTTTTCTTCAGCAGCAGCGGGTTGTACAATAACCCTGTCGTGCAAAGGTGTAATGCTCAATTTAGCAGCATTTTTTACTTTAGCCATAGTTGTATTTGTTTTTTTTGATTTACTTAGATTAATAAAAACCGCTTTTTTAGCGGGTGGCAAAGGTACTGCCATTTTTGTACCAATAGAATAAAAAAGCAGTTATGTCAGTAATAAGAGGTCGGTTGTCAGGTATCTGGTATTAAAACGGACAATTTTTCACCTATAAAAAAGGCCGCCCTTTCAGGCAGCCTTTCATTTGTGTCCAGGTCTTCTTATTCTTTTATGACCTGTTTGATATATTTCTTATCGTTAATTATAGCTTCTAATTGATAAATTCCCTTACTCAGTCTTCCTTGCGGAATCATAAATTCTATTTGCTGTTGGCCGGCCGTGAATTTTTGAGTTGCCATAAGCCTTCCGCTCATATCAATCAATCGCAATATGCCACTGGTTTCTGTGGTTTTTGTAAACCTGATCAAAATATTTTCTTTAAAGGGATTACCCAATACAATCATCTCCTGCTGCAGTCCTGGCGGTTTTATTAAAACGGTATTGCTTAATTTATCCTTGTAGTCATTATCCACACTGCGCAGGCGGTAATAAATTTTATCCGACAGTTTTTCCAGGTCCGTATAACTGTACTTCTTTAAAGTATTGCTGAAACCCGCAGCCGGTACAGTTGCAATCTTCCTGTAACTGATCGCATCAAAAGATTTTTCCAGCTCAAAATGTTTGCTGTTGCTTTCGGTTGATGTACTCCATTGCAGTAAAACATTTTTGTTTTGCAGGGTTCCTTTAAATTCGGTAAGTGTTACAGGCACTATTGGTATAGGCAGGTTGGCTGTCCACATACCATATCCATGCGTACCCACCAGTAATTTATTATCAGTAGGGCGAAGTACCATATTACTGACAACAGCATTTCCAATTTCAGTTGCTCCCTCCTGTGTCCAGGCTACAGCACCGGGTAAACCGGTAGATGTGTATAGGCCTACTGATGTTCCGACAAAATATTCAATACCGATTGTTGTTACCGCAATAGCACTGCTACGGTAAGATGGAAGCGTTAAGGTGCCTTCAACTCCAGTCCAGGTAGGCGTAGCAGAATTGGCATTACCTGTCCAGAAAACACTTGCAACGCCGTAGTTGGAAAAAGTAACCATCACAGTATCATCATTGCGTGGGTTAACAGCAATACTGCTTACATAACCTGTCACCGGGAATCCGGCACCTGTTATATCAACCGGTGCTGTACCTGCTGCTACACCTGTAGGGTCATCAAGCCTGAAAACTCTTCCATTAGATGTGCCCATAAATATACTTGAGGTTACAGCACTATAGGTACCTCTTGTTAGCGCTAATGCTGATATATCGTTGGCGGCACCAACCGATGTAGCAATACCTGTCATACTGGTCCACGTACCTGCTGCCACTGTAGATGCCGATGTTGTGCGATATAATATATTGTCATTGGCATAATATAATCTTTGGGTGTTATCCGGATCAAGTTTAAAAAGTGTAACAAACAATCCTGAGCCAGCTTCTCCGGTAGGTGTGATAAGCGTACCAAATCCATCGGCTAATGTAGATGCTCTTCGGATTATTTCTCCATTCTGAAAACCTACATATTCATATTGTGTACCAGAGATAAGATCAGTAAGCCCTACAGAAACGCCATCTCCTCCCATTACAGATTCAAAACTGGTACCTGCTCCTCCTGTATTTCTTGTTGATCCATTGTCCTGTGCGCCACCTATTACTTTGGTATTACCAACCCGTGGGTCAACATCCACATAATAATACTGGTAAGTTCTGTACCCGGTATTTATTGGAGTCCATACAACAGTAGCAGCAAGGTTGGCTGTAGTTCGCTGGATACCACCATCATTGCCACAAAGCATTGTAGTGGAACTGGTAGGTTGAAAAACTATTGAATGAATATCTGGATGTGAGCTTGCGTATAATGAATAGCTGGCAGCACTTCCATAACCACCAATCCTTGTCCAGCTTGCACCTGAAGTAGTTGACCGGTAAACATTGGTGCCACCAATAAATAATGTTGTGGCATCATCAGGTTTAACAGCAACCACCAGGTCGTACCCACCCTGTACAGCAAATGGATCATTACCACTTAAACACCCAGGTTCGTCCGGAAGTGTGGCCGACAAATCAGTCCATGTAGCGCCAATATCATCCCATCTGTATAATTCAGCTTCTACTGTACAGGCGCCAACAGTAATAGAATAAAGAGCGTACAACAGGTTTTCACTACTGGGCGCTATAGCCAATACTACTCTTCCGTAAGCCCCTTCAGCATTCCAACCAACAGGCGATCCTCCAGCTCCGGCTCCTGCAATTCTGGTCCAGGTACCGGCATCACCAGATGTTGCTCCCGGTGGAGACCCCCAGACTCCATCAACTGTAGAACTATTGGTTCCTCCAAAAGAAGCATATAACCTTCCTGTACTGCTTACCACAATATCGGTATGCTGTCCAGAACTGGCGAGGGTTCCTGATAATACAGTTGTCCATGTTGTACCAGCATCAACTGACCTGCGGATTGCTGATACGCAGGCAGCGTAAACATTACCATCTGTAGGGTCCACAATAATTTTAGTAATATAATCCTGGGCAACTGAAAATGTTTCTAAAGCTGTAGTATTTGATGCAGTTAACCGTGTCCAGGTTTCTCCATTATCTGTAGATTTATATACACCGTTGCCTGAATATCCTGCACTTGGTGCCCCCGCCGAATTTCCCGAACCTTCTCCTACACTATAATACCAGGTATCCTGAAAACCTACCCTTATATCCTGGGCTATGCTTGTGCAACTGAAATGCTCGCCGGTAGGACTTTTTCGCACCCAGGTAGCGCCATCATCTGTTGATTTGTAAACTCCCCCGCTTACACCACCTGCAAGAATTATCCTGTTGGTGGTACCATCATACCGTACATCATATGCAATAGCACGGGTTCTTCCGCCAAGGTTATTGGGGCCTTGAAAAGTATATGCATTTACTGATATGATATTGTTTCGTTGCTGATAATCGAGGATTGCTTTTGCCTGGTCAAGCTCACCTTTATAACTTCCCTCAGGAATATCACCGGTTATGGGATTTTTGATCATGTTAAATTCGTATTCCATTGCCCCGTTAAAATCTGTATATCCTTTGGCGTGTTTTGGATTATCTAACTTTTGAATTGATGTTTCCTTAGTATAGTTTTTGCAGGAAGCGGTTATAAGTGTTACAATTAGAAAGGATAAGAGAGACTGAAGTATTTTTTTGTAAAATTGAATTTTCATAAATTGGTTGTTTTAATGTAATAAACAGATCAACCATTAAATTAAAAAAAATTACAGATATATACAAATATCAATGCATACAGTTCAACACATTTTGTACTCCTTAAATTTAACTTATCTTCGCCCCCTTAAAACAGCTCTTAGTAATGATCAGCAGAAGAAATATCAGGGTGAAAGTGATGCAGACCTTATACAGCATCGACAGTATGAGTGGTGATGTAAAACCCGGTGAATCAGTGAGTATTCTTACCAAAAAAATTGAACAAAGCCGGCAGATATTTACCTACCTCGTTTATTTTATAACCGAAGTAGCCAGGTACTCCGAAACAGATGCCAGGCAAAAAGCTTCCAAGCATTTACCTACAGCAGCAGACCTCAATATCAATACAAAAATTGCGGGAAACGAGTTGTTGTGGAAGATTGTGGAAGATGAGACTTTTAAGAAAGCAGTTGCTGAAATAAAACCACAGCATATCATTGATGCAGAATTACTGAAGAAAATTTACCTGCAACTTGTTTCATCGCCTGAGTATGCCGAATATATTGAACTGCAAAGCAGGAATACCAAGGGTGAAAAGGAAATGCTTGAATTTATCTTTACTAACCTGATGCTGCCCAACGAAGATTTTATAAGCCATGTGGAAGAACATTTTATACACTGGGATGATGATGCAGAAATGATGAACCAGCTTGTACTTAATTTTCTGCATAAACCGGCACATATAAACTTTACCGAAATACTCAGTAAAGAAAAATGGGAATTTGCCAAAGGGTTACTGCAAACTGTACTGGATAAAAATGAACTTTGCATGGAACTTATAAAACCCAAATTAAAAAATTGGGATGCAGACCGGATTGCCGCACTGGACCTGATTATCCTGCAAATGGGGGTTTGCGAATTTTTATTTTTTGAAACCATACCTACCAAGGTAACCATCAACGAATATATTGACCTGGCAAAAGGATACAGTACCGTACAGAGCGGCCAGTTTGTAAATGGCTTGCTTGATAATATTCATAAAGAATTATCGGCCGAAAATAAAATAAGCAAGAAGAGTTTTAAAAACAGTACAATATAAATAACTTTGCAAAAATTTTGATAGTGGAAAAGTATTTTTTGTTTTTGTTGGTTCCGGTTATCATCATGTCCTGCGATAACAGCCGGAAAGATAAACTGGCAATTGATATGGCCAAAAGAACCGAGCTGGCTTTAAAGGAAAAAACCACTGTACAGATCATTGACAGTGCTTATAATTTTGGGAAAGTAACTGATGGCGAAAAGGTAGAGTATAATTACCGGTTTAAAAACATCGGAACAAATCCACTGGTCATTATAGATGCCAGTGCCAGCTGTGGTTGTACAGTACCACAAAAACCCGAAAAACCGATAATGCCCGGTGAGATGGGATTTATAAAAATTGTTTTCGACAGTAAAGGAAGAGTTGGAAATGCCTATAAAACAATTAATGTAACATCAAATGCCAATCCTGAATTTCCTCAGTTAATATTAACCGGAGATGTTACAGGCAAGTAAACAAACAGCACAATCTTTTTAACAAATAAACAAACAACATGCAATTATTAAGTATTTTTTTGATGATGGATCCACAGGGAAAAGGTGGAAGCAGCGGAACTTTAATTATGATGGGACTGATGATCCTGGTTTTCTGGTTATTCATGATAAGGCCGCAGGCTAAGAAAGCAAAAAAACAAAAAGAGTTTATCAATAACCTGCAAAAGGGCGATAAGATTGTAACCATTGCCGGCATTCATGGCAAAGTAAACAAAGTGAGTGATGATAATACACTGGAACTGGAAGTGAGCCCGGGCAGTTATTTAAAGATTGAACGCAGCGCCATCAGTATGGAGTGGACGGCTAATATTAACAAGCCGATTGCTGAGCCAAAGAAATAAATGCAGAAATACTAAATTCTAAATCCGAAATTTGAGTCGAATGACCGTTTCGGATTTTTTTTTATAACTGTACTTTTCGAGTTTAGAATTTAGAATTTTTTATAAATATGCTTAAAATCGGACTTACAGGTGGTATAGGGAGCGGCAAAAGCACCGTAGCCAAAGTATTTGAAGTGCTGGGCATACCTGTGTATTATGCCGATGATGCAGCAAAAAGACTGATGCATGATGATGAAGAATTAAAACTGAAGATCAAATCAGCATTTGGGGAAGATGTGTTTACAGATGGCTCATTAAATAAAAAGCAACTGGCCTCCATTGTATTTAATAACTCTGAAAAATTGGAACTACTTAACAAACTGATTCATCCGGCAACAATAAAAGACACAGCTATCTGGATGCAAAAACAAACAGCAGCATACAGCATAAAAGAAGCTGCCCTTATTTTTGAAAGCGGCGCACAGGAGCATTTAGATTATGTGATTGGTGTTACCGCTCCTGCCCCGCTACGCATTCAGCGTACCATGCAGCGTGACGGCGTAACCCGTGAAGAAGTTATTAGCAGGATGGACAAACAAATGGATGAAACCATTAAGATGAAACTCTGCGACTTTATTATAAAGAATGATGAGCAGGAAATGTTATTGCCGCAGGTGCTTGAGCTGCATCAAAAATTATTATCCTTTTCTTATAACTCTTAAGATGGAAAAAGTAAACATTGCCGAAAAATTTTCCCTGTTCAACGACTATTATAACCCCCGGATTGTTGGTGAACTAAATAACCAGCACGTAAAACTTGCCAAGTTAAAAGGCGAGTTTATCTGGCATAAACATGATGCAGAGGATGAGCTGTTCCTGGTAATAAAAGGAACACTCCGGATGGAGTACCGTGATAAGACTGTTGAAATTAACGAGGGAGAATTTATTATTGTTCCCCGTGGCGTGGAGCATAAACCCGTTGCATGGGAAGAAGTGCATATCCTTTTGTTTGAACCTGCATCAACCTTAAATACAGGGAATGTACAAAATGAAATGACCAAACCGGAACTGGAAAAACTATAATCATTTTCAAATTATTTATATAAAAGCCCCCGGTTAATAACCGGAGGGCTTTTATGATTCAATTATTATTTCTTCAAAACTCTTATAATCTGTTCTGCATTATTTTCATCAAGCAGTTTAACTATATAAATACCCGGGTTAAGACCAGTACAGTTCAGTGGCACAACATTTGTTCCGCTGCGTAAACTGATCAACTGCTCACTTATTTTCTTACCCTCTGCATCATAGATTAGCAAACTCATTTTAGTATTAGTAACTGATTGTATAGTAAGGTTAGCATAACTGATAACCGGGTTAGGACTGAGCTTCGCTTTTTCTATCCGATCTGCGTCAGCATTGCTGATCTTAATGATTGGCGAATAAGTATAACTTCCATCAACATCCATTTGTTTAATGCGGTAAAAACTTACTGCAGCAAAAACCTGCTGATGAATAAAGCTGTACGAATTTGAGGAAGCAATACTTCCTTTGCCCGCAACATTTCCAACGGTATTAAAGTTTGTACCATTTGTAGAGTATTCAACCGAGTAATTATTATTTGCACGTTCGTTAGCTACATTCCATTTAATATGGTTATCGCCGTTTTTATTTTCGCCGATGACATTTAACCAGGATACATCCAGCACAACAACATTATTCAATACTGCAAATGCAAAGAAAGTTGTAACGTTTACTTTGTTTGATGTATAAGGATTTGCCCCTGCAGCCGGTGAATTAGGTCCAAACTGGTAGAAAGACCCGCTTGACTGGCTTACACGTGCCTGTATACGTTCAAATCCCAACAGCTCAAGAGATAAAGGCCACTGCAGGGTAACCGTGGCATCAGACGCTCCGGATATTTCTTCGCTTATAAACCAGGTATTATTTACTGCAAAATGAGTAAGTACATTACCGCTGGTTCCTTTACTTACAACATAGTTTTGAACCCTTACCCGGAAATTATCCGTTGTTGAACCGGCTGTTAATGCAATAGTGGCAGGTACATAATCGGCTGTAGTACCAACCGGGAATGTTTTAGAACCACTTGCTGTAACCTGCATAATTAATAAGCCTGCCCCTTCTGCAATCACATATTTTGATGAACTGGCACCAGCTATGGTAGCTGTAGTTGGAATGGTAAGATTATAACCCAGCAACGAAATTTTTCCGCTCGTTAATGTAAGTAAATTTGAAACTGTTACATGAGAAGCAAGTGTTACAAGCCCGGTTGTTTTATTAACAACGAGGTTTCTAAAATTACCTGTGCTGCTGATACTCTGATCATTATCGCCATTCAACTGAATGGTTATATTTGTATTTGTAAATGTACCGCCACTCATTAACCAGTTGCCCCCAATATAATGCGTTACTGTAATTGCTGAAGTAAATGTACCAGCTGATAAAGTAAAATTGCCCAATGTGGTAAATGGTACAATGGCTGTTTTATTTCCTGCAGCAGTTATCCAGAGATTGCCGTAAACAGCAGCATTTGCAACTGACTGCGTTGATCCTGCATAATCAACATTACTGTTTGCATCAAGTCCGTATCCGCTGAATGCAGGCAACGAATTTGTTCCTCCAAGTCTTAGGGTAGCTCCATCATCAATAATTAAAAAACCTCCGGTTACATCCTGTGTAATTCCGTAAGTTGATGTAAACAGTGTTCCACTCTGGATGTACAATGTAAACACATCAATCAATCCTACAGCCATTGTAACTGTGGCTCCACCTGTTTTGGCAATAATAAGTTGCGACAAAGCATTTGAAACCGGTGTCCCCCCTATCGTTGCTGCGGCACTGCCTGTCATGGTTAAGTTACCGATTGTACCATCGTAAGTACCGTTATTGGTGTAATTTCCTGCAACAGAAAAATCTGAATTGGCTGTAACAAGTGCCGCAGTACCAATACTGAAATGATTAAAAAAGGTTACCGGACTTCCGGTGAGCGTACCATCTGTTGAGTTCATTGTAAAAGTAGAACTGCCTCCGTTCAATGTTCCATCACTTTCAATATCGGTGCCAACTGTGTATGAATAAGATGATGCATTGAATATTGAATTACTGTTTATTGAAAATTTACCGGTCATATCCCAGCCTGAACTTGGTGTTACACCAGAAACATTGGTATTTACAATGGCAACATTATTGAGCGTACCTGCTGTTCCTGCCATCGTTATCTGGCCCGATCCTCCAAAATTAATTGTACCGGTACTTGAAAAGCCTGAGCCTCCAAAATTGATTGTTTTAGCAGTTGAAGGAATATAGTTTAATGTTCCGGTGCTGGTAGTAGTACCAGCATTGGTAAAGTTGCCATAAATATTATGTGTTGATACTCCACCATTAAATGTTGCCCCGCTGTTTACATTCATGGCGATAAATATATTCCAGGTAACACTTGGATTAACTCCTGCAGTGTTATTAATATTCAGCGTTGCAAAATTTGGAGAACTGGTTGAGTTCATAACAGGTGTAACATTACCATTGAAATTTACAATCCCGGTTGATGTTGAATTCAGTGCATTTAACAGTCGAAGTGTTTGTACCGAAGTTCCGGTAAATGTTGTTGTTCCGGTACTGGTAAGCGATCCACTGTTTGTTAAGTCGCCGTTTAAGGTTGCAATACCGCCACCTGCCACATAAGAACCGGTAGTTGTAACATTTATCAATCCGTTATATACAATATCATTATTGGCAACTGTATAACTGCCATTTACTGTTATCCTGTTGAACGTAGTATTTCCAGTTATCGTTTTAGCTGCGCCATTAAAAACAATTGTACCTGTGGAAGCTGTAAATGTGCCGCTGTTTGTCCAGTTGCCCAATAAGGTAATAGTAAATCCGCCGGAATGTAATGTTGCTCCGCTGTTTACCAGTATATCACCATTAACAGTGCCTGAAGAAACGAGGGTTTTTGCAGCAGCTCCCCCATTACTAAAACTAAGGTTACCATAAGTTATGCCTTTTACAGACTGGGCCATAGTTCCGTTATATAAAACAGTACTGGTATTCCCAAGACTGTTAGTTGCAAAATTTGCAGGAAAATTATTTGCTCCTCCAATATACAAACCGGTACCGTTTATAATTGAAAGAACACCACCGACAGAAGACCTGTTGCATGTAAATGTTGACAGATCAAAAATACCCGACTGCAGTGTTGCATTACCATTTGCTGTTACATTACCTGTTAATACTGCTGTGCCCGATGATTTATTTACTATAAGATTATTAAAAGTTGTAGCAGAAATATTTTGTGAACCTGTACCATTCATGTTTACTGTTCCGGTGCCGGCATTAAAAGTTCCGCTGTTGGCCCAGTTACCTCCAATGTTTAATGTAACAGCATCGCCGGTAATGATTGCACCCGAACTGATGGTTGTGTTTCCTGTTACAGTCATTGTTGCATTCACATCCAGTTCTCCCGAAGAAACTACCAGGTTGCCGGCAACAGTTGAAGTTGAATTAAGTAATGCAATACCTGTTGCTTTATTTATGGTGAGATTGTTATACAAAATTGCAGCAACTGTTTGTGAACCTGTGCCCGTATATTGTACCAAACCGGTACCGGCAGTAAAAGTTCCGCTGCTGTATAAATAATCTGTTTTAATATTCAATACACCTGCAGCACTGAAACTTACATTTGCTCCGCCTGATTGTGTTAATGAACCGGCAACAGTAACCGTACCTGTGCCTATGATCAGATCAACAGCACGGCTGGCTGTTCCATTACTTAATGTAAGATCGCCATTAACTGTCAGGTTTTGATTGCCTGCATTAATGGTATGCACCGCATTAGCAGACCAACTGCCATTTATATTTCCTGCAGTTGTGAGTGAACCACCTGCACTAATGGTTAAGTTAGCGGTCTGTGCACTACCAAATGAAATACTTTTAACCGAAACAGCAGTTGTAATATCCGGTTGATTGGTAAATGCAGCAGTACCTATCTGTACAATATCATTTGCTTCGGGAGGCAATGCAGGTGAGCCCGAAACTGTTGTCCAGTTTGATGCATTGTTCCAGGCAGTACTTACAGATCCGTTCCATCTTACCACACCAGCTGTTTCAGAGCAGGTCCATCGGTTGGTGATATTGTTTAACCCGCTTTGTTCTACATAATTTGTTGTGGCATTATTTCCTGTTTTGCCCGATGAAGCCCAAACGGTACCGTTATATCTCCACAACTGCATGGCTGTTTCGTCATTACCATTCAGTTCCGCATCTTCGTAATGCAGCCTTAATGTGGCTGAATAACTTCCGGCAGGTACAGTTATCGTATAAACTCTGTTTATCGAACCTCCGTCTGGAAAATCTCCAATTGTACCAATAACTACATTTACTGTAATAGAAGTTACTCCAAGTACTGCAGTAAAATAAATAGAATTATCTGGCCCTTCAAATGCATAATTGGTAAGGATGTTAAAAGTATGGGTTCTGGTAATTGTACCTAAAATAATTCCATTACCTGTTCTTGTATTGGTAATTGTAATTGTATTTGCAGCAGTATGCATTGTACCCAATACCATGTTTAATGTTGGTACAGATACGTTGCTGTTTAAAGTGATGCTATTGGTGGATGATGATTTATTGATGGTTAAAATATTAAAAGTAGTAGCTCCTGTTATCGTTTTATTTGAAGCTCCTCTGAACTGTACGGTACTTGTACCGGCAGTAAATGTTCCGCTGTTTACCCAGTTGCCATAAACCTGGTGGGTGTAAGAACCTGCAGCAAATGTAGTGCTGCTGTTTATTGTAATATTTCCATTGGTTATAACAGCACCTGCAGCTGTTTTCGTATTCCCATTTGAAAACACCAGGTGATGGTAGGTTGTTGCACTTACTGTTTGTGCAACCGTTCCATTAAAGTTTACCGTATTGGGTATATTGGCTGTAACGTTCATTGTACCGGATGTAATGGCAAATACATTGGCAATACCTAAAACCGAATTTGTTGAAAGCGTGAGTAATGTTCCGTTAATGGTAACATTATACAAATTAGCCGTTCCATTAAGGCTTGATGAACTTGTAAATGTTACTGTACCGGCAGTTGCTGTAAGACTACCACTCACATCTAATGAATTTGAAATGGTAAAAGATGCTGTTGCTGTCAGCGTTCCTGTTGCTGCAAGGGCATAAAAACCAATTGTACCTGCACCACTTATTGTTTTAGCAGTTCCGCTCATGGTTATGGTACCAGGCGTTGCTGTAAATGAACCCGATACCGCCAAATTGCCGGTAATGGTTAAAGTACTTGTTGTGGTAACAGTTCCTGTTATTGTAAGTCCTGATAAAATAATATCTGCACCGGCAATGGTTTTAGCAGAACCCGTCATCGTAATTGTTCCTCCGTCAGTATGTGTAAACTGCCCTGCTCCGGTTGTCAATAAATTTCCTGATATGGAAAGATTACTGTTTGCTGCCGCAGTGATACCTGAAACTGTTATCGTGAGGTTATTAAAATTATGGGTTCCTGTTCCACTGATTGCGGTACTTGCACCAATCATTGTTATGGTACTTGTTGATCCGGTAAAAGTTCCGTTGTTAATCCAGTTTCCGCCAAGATTATGAGTATAAGATGCACCATTAAATGTAGTTCCTGTACCAATATTTATATCGCCGTTAATTGTTATTGCTGAAGCTGCTGTATAAGAAACTGAACTTCCCGAACCCAGGTTACTTGTTAAGTTTCCTTCAACAGTAAAAGCTGTACCGGGCATGGTTTTGGTTACTGCACCGCTGCTGCTGCTAAAAATAATATTTCCGTAAGTTTCTGCAAGCACTGTCTGGTTTGTTCCATAATAATGAACCGTACTCGACAACTGAAATGCTTTGTTGGAATAATTAGACGGAAACCCGTTTGTACCGCCTATTTTTACGGTTGCTCCATTGTCAATATTAAAATTTCCTCCGGTGGTGGAAGTACCCCTGTTGGCAGTATATGTCAACAAATCAAAAGTTCCTCCTTTTACAAAAATATTTCCCTGGGATGATGCAGTTGAACGCAGTGCCGGCAGATTTGCCGCAAGTGATTTAACTGTTGTTCCGCTTATTATCAATGTAGCATAAGTTAAACTGCTGCTCACAGTTTGATTAATTAAGGTAGAAGCATATTCAACCGTACTTCCTGAATTAACTGTTGGATTGGTTGAATAATTACCGGTAAAGGTTGATGCATAAACCAGCAGTTTTCCTCCTGAATTTAAAGTCATTGAGTTTGGACTGACAGTATATGTTGTGGGTGTATTCGGATTTATGGTGCCATTTACCGTAAAAACATTATTGGTTGTAAAATCAACATTCATGGTCAATGTACTACCTGTATTAACTGTTAGCTTTCTGAAAGCGGTAACTGATGAACCATTGATGGATTGGGCAACACCTGCAAAAATGACACGGGCATTATTATTTGAGTAAGAATAAGTATTATTATTTGTCCATGAACCGGTTAATGATAAGGATGAATTTCCCTGGCTTATAACCCCATTTGCGTTGATAAGCAAATCGCCTGAAACAGTAAGGTTTTTACTCGCTGTTAATGTTGTTGCCACGGTTCCGCCAATGCTGATAGATTTACATGAGCTGGTTTTATCAACAGTAGGCTGATTGGACCCTGAAAAATTCGCATCACCTAAAATGGCATCTTTTGTTGCAGAAGGCACACCGTTGGTCCAGTTGGCCGAAGTTGACCATTTGGTACTTGAAGTTCCCCTCCAGCTGGTTTGCGAAAAAGAAAAATTGGCCAGTAGAATCAGGGTTATTAACAATTGTATCCTCGGGGTAAAAATTTTCATAGCATTTTATTGGATTCCTGTTGTGTTTACGTATGCGGTAACGGTATGAGAAAAGATATATTGCTGAATTAATCATAAAGACCCCGTTATTGAAAAAATGGGATATTTTTCTACAAAAAAAACAAAACCAGTACTACTTTTTTCCTGGATAATTCATGCCTGAACCGTTAAATCAGTAATCCTTAAAAAACCGGTTTAAATAAATATGTTTTCTTTGGCAGGTATGGGATTGTGTGCTAATGCCTGAATCCGGGCTGCCGTAATCTTATCAAAAGCCGATATACACTTTATTATTTTCGTAATTTCAATACATGAAAATATTTTCAGCAGTTCAAAATAAAAAATGGGATGAGTATACCATCAAACATGAACCTATCAGTTCTGTAGACCTGATGGAACTTGCTGCTACAAGTTGTTACCGCTGGCTTATCGGGCAAAATTCTGCTCAAAAATATTTTCGTATTTTTTGCGGCAAAGGAAATAATGGCGGAGATGGACTTGCCATTGCCAGGTTACTTATTCAAAACAATTGCAAAGCCACTGTTTATATTATTGAATCTGGCAAACCCGGCACCGATGACTTTCAAACCAATTTAGAAAAGCTGCATCAATACAGCACCGATATACATTTTATTCAGTCGGCTGATTTTTTTCCGGATATAAAAAATGATGATATTATTATTGATGCTATACTTGGCTCAGGTTTAAATAAACCGTTAGAAGGAATTTATGCTGACCTGGTTAATCACATAAATCAATCCAAAGCTGAAATCATTGCTGTTGATTTACCAACTGGTTTGTTTGCAGACAAGAGTTCAATAAATAACACAGTAATCAGGGCTACCTATACCCTCTCCTTTCAAAATTATAAACTGGCTTTTCTGTTACCGGAGAATGAAATTTACTGCGGAGTTGTTCATTTGTTACCAATTGGCTTAGATCCTGACTTTGAAAAAAATGAACCATCAGATTTTGAGTTGATTGATGATTACATGATCAATACTATTTACAGGCCCCGTTCAAAATTTGCACACAAAGGAACTTATGGACATGCAGCATTGCTTTGCGGTTCGCAGGGCATGATGGGTGCAGCGGTTTTAGCATCGCTTGGTTGTTTAAGAAGTGGTGTTGGAAAATTAACTGCTTACGTTCCAAAATGCGGTTACAATATTTTACAATCAACTGTTCCGGAAGCCATGAGTTTGATTACCGGCGAAGATTTTATTTTGGCTGCACCGGGAATAGAAAAATTTGATGCTGTTGGAATTGGCCCCGGCATTGGCTTACATTCAAATCATAAAAATTTGCTTGCAGAGGTTTTTAAAAAAGTAAATTGTCCGGTAATTATTGATGCTGATGCATTGAATATAATTGCACAGCAACCTGCACTATTAAAATCTATTCCTACATTATCAATCCTTACACCTCATCCAAAGGAATTTGAAAGGCTGTTCGGCAAAACCGAAAATGATTTTGAAAGAATGCAACTGGCATTGGCAAAAGCCAAAGAACTGAATATTTATATCGTTTTAAAAGGCCATTATAGTTTTATCAGTACACCCGAAGGCAAAGGATATTTTAACAGCACAGGTAATGCAGGCATGGCCACTGCCGGCAGCGGTGATGTATTGACAGGAATCATTACCGGGTTGCTTGCCCAGGGCTATTCTCCATTGAATGCTTCTTTGCTGAGTGTTTTCCTGCATGGATTGAGTGGAGATATTGCAGCTGCTGAATTTTCGGAAGAAGCGATGATTGCCGGGGATATTGTAAACAATTTGGGCAAAACATTTCAACAGATTCATTCATAATTATAGCTTAAAGACTGTTTTCTTTCAACATAAAACAATAATTACGCCCAATCTATCAATATTTAGCCCTTTTACCCTATTTTTGCCCTCCAAAAATCTGAACAAATACTACTTATGAACAATTTGATTTATGTTGTCCCCGCAATGGGTATTGTAGGACTGCTCTACACTTTTATAAAATTTGCCTGGGTTTCAAAACAGGATGCCGGTAATGACCGCATGAAAGAAATCAGCAATTATATTGCTGAGGGTGCAATGGCTTTTTTAAAGGCTGAGTACAAAATCCTCACTTATTTTGTAATTATTGGCGCCCTGCTTTTGGGTGTAATGGGTTACAGTAATGCAAATAGTCACTGGAGTATTGCCGTAGCTTTTGTTATTGGTGCTTTCTTTAGTGCCCTTGCCGGTTTCATCGGCATGAAAGTAGCTACCAAGGCCAATGTACGTACTGCACAGGCTGCCCGTACCAGTTTATCTAAAGCCCTTAAAGTTTCATTTACCGGTGGTAGTGTAATGGGTTTAGGTGTTGCTGGTTTAGCGGTATTAGGTTTGGGTGGTTTATTTATTATTTTAAAAATGATTTTTGCTCCTGATGCGGCTGTTGACAGTCACGAAATGGAGCGTACTATAGAAATCCTTACAGGTTTCAGTTTAGGTGCCGAGTCTATTGCATTATTTGCACGTGTTGGTGGTGGTATTTATACAAAAGCTGCCGACGTTGGTGCCGATTTAGTAGGTAAAGTTGAAGCAGGTATTCCCGAAGATGATCCACGTAACCCGGCAACCATTGCCGATAATGTTGGTGATAATGTAGGTGATGTGGCTGGCATGGGTGCCGATTTGTTCGGTTCTTATGTAGCTACCGTTTTAGCAACTATGGTTTTGGGAAGAGAAACAAATGCTCTGACCGATAATTTCGGAGGCATGTCTCCTATCCTGCTGCCAATGCTTATTGCAGCCATGGGAATTTTATTCTCTATAGTAGGAACATGGTTTGTACGCATCAGCGAAAGTGCCGGTTTAAGTACCCAAAAAGTACAGAATGCCTTGAACATGGGTAACTATGGTTCAATTATTATAACTGCAATAGCTTGTTACTTCCTCGTTAATTTCTTAATGCCCGATACCATGACCTTACGTGGACATGAGTTCACCAAGAACGGTGTGTTCGGTGCTATTATGGTTGGTTTGGTTGTAGGCACATTGATGAGTATGATCACAGAGTATTACACTGCTATGGGCAAGCGCCCGGTTAATACCATCATCCGCCAGAGCGGTACGGGTCATGCAACCAATATCATTGGCGGTTTAGCTATGGGTATGGAAAGTACTTTCTTACCAATCCTTGTTTTAGCTTCTGGTATTTATATGAGCTTCTGGTGTGCAGGTTTATACGGTGTGGCTATTGCTGCTGCCGGTATGATGGCTACAACTGCCATGCAGTTGGCCATTGATGCTTTTGGTCCTATTGCTGATAACGCCGGTGGTATTGCTGAAATGAGTGAGTTACCAAAAGAAGTACGTGAAAAGACAGATATTTTAGATGCTGTTGGTAATACAACGGCTGCTACAGGTAAAGGTTTTGCAATTGCCTCTGCAGCTTTAACTGCACTTGCTTTATTTGCTGCTTTTGTTGGTATCAGCGGTATTGAAGGCATTGATATTTATAAAGCACCGGTATTGGCTGGTTTGTTTGTTGGTGGAATGATACCTTTTATCTTCTCATCACTGGCAATCCGTGCTGTGGGAGAGGCTGCCATGGCAATGGTGGAAGAAGTTCGCCGCCAGTTCCGTACTATTCCTGGTATTATGGAAGGTACCGGCAAGCCTGAATACGATAAGTGTGTTGCTATTTCTACCGAAGCATCTTTAAAGAAAATGATGTTACCCGGTGCCATTGCTTTATTATCTCCATTAATTATTGGTTTTGCCTTTGGCCCCGAGGTTTTAGGCGGATTCTTAGCCGGTGCAACCGTAAGTGGTGTATTAATGGGTATGTTTCAGAATAACGCAGGTGGTGCATGGGACAATGCTAAAAAATCTTTTGAAACCGGAGTTGAAATCAATGGTGAGATGTTCTACAAAAAATCTGAACCACATAAGGCTTCGGTAACTGGTGATACCGTTGGTGATCCATTTAAAGATACTTCCGGACCATCAATGAATATCCTGATTAAACTGATGTCAATCGTTTCATTGGTTATTGCTCCTACCCTTGCAGTAATGTACGGTACTGCATCTGCTAAAGAAGCTAAACTTGTAACTACTGAAATGTCTGTTATTAAAAACGACAGTACAAACAGTGCCCAAGTTACTGTTAATGCCGATGCTACTGATTTGAAAGCGCCTGCTGATAATCTTGTTGCTGCTTTAGCAACTGACAAATTAATCGATAAAGATAATTTTACCCTTAAGTTTTCTAAAGGCGTACTTACGCTGAATGATAAAGTACAATCTGAAGAAGTTACTTCCAGGTACAGAGTGTTAATAGATGCATTGGGAGGTGTTGATTTGAATCTAAAGAATAACAAAAACTAAATTCAAAATATATTTATCTAAAGCCCTGCTGAAAAGCGGGGCTTTTTTATTGAAATATTGACATCCTTTCCAAAGATTCAACTCTGTTAAAAATTGTTAAAACCTCTCAGTATTTTTTAAACGGATTTGGATATAACTGGTAAAGTTGTAAATTGCCTTACGAAAACACTCGTACTATGACATTAATAAAGAATACGAAGCCAACCGAAAGTGAACTGGAAATTCTGCAGGTTCTGTGGAATGAGAAGGCTGCCACAGTAAGAACCGTTCACGAAGAACTATTGAAAACCAAGGAAGCCGGTTACACCACTACCCTCAAACTGATGCAGATTATGTTTGAAAAAGGGTTGGTTACCCGTGACGACAGCAACAAAACACATATTTATCAGCCTGCTGTAACCAGGGAAAAAACACAACAACAGTTTCTGAATAAAATGATCAATACCCTGTTTGCCGGTTCTTCATCCGACCTGGTAATGCAGGCATTGGGTGGCCATGATGCCAGTGAGGAAGAACTGGAAAAGATTCAGCAATTGATAAATCAACTTAAGAAAGACAAATAAATTTTTAACTGCAAACGCTAAACGGTTAAACGCTTATGATACAGTTCACGTACAGTTTCTGCATGGCTATGTTGCACAGCTTGTGGCAAGCTGCGCTTTTACTATTGCTGTATTTTGCCATTGATAAGATTGTACACCGGAATAACGCTCCCCTTGCAAAAAGAAATTTTTTATACTTTTCCATTGCAGCACAATTGATTTTATTCAGTCTCACCTTTTTCATTTTCTTTTTCAACAGTGCCGCACCTGGTAATCTTACAGCCATTACTCAAAGTATAACTGATTACATTGGTACCGGAAATATTCAGTCCATTGCCCCCTGGATATTCAGTCTGTACATTTTTATAATTGCCTATAAACTGATGAAAGCCATTTACAGCTGGCATCATTTTAAACAACAATATAAAACCGGTTTACAAAAACCTTCAGTTGACCTTAAACTTTTTACCGAACTAAAAGCTGTTCATTTTGGCATAAAAAGAAAAGTAAAGCTTTGGTTAAGCAGTTCAGTTCATACGCCGGTTACTTTTGGATTTATTAAACCGGTTATCCTGCTTCCGGTAGCATTGGTAAATAATATCAGCACCCGGCAGGCTGAAACCCTTATCCTGCATGAGTTAACGCATATCAGAACAAACGATTACCTGCTCAACTGGTTTTTACTTTCGGCAGAAACAATTTTCTTTTTCAACCCTTTTGTAATGGAGCTTTGCAAAAAAATAAGGCTGGAAAGAGAAAAGAACTGCGACATACATGTAATGGCCTTTGAATATTCACCGGCACTGTATGCCGAAACATTATTGCAGGCCGAAAGGATGAAACAGCTGGTTCCGAATTTTCAACTGGCTGCAGTAACCCGTAAAAAACAATTGCTTCAGCGCATTCAGTATTTTACAAACGAAAAGATCATTAACAAAACACTGCGTTTTAATATTGTAGCTCCGCTTGTGGGATTGGTTTTATTGCTGGTGCTTTCTGTTTCTGTATTATTTCAATCGGGTAAATCAACAGCTTTACCGGTAAGTTCAACCAGTGATATTCACTATCTTCCCTTCAGCGATTATATGATTCCTGATTCAGAATTTGAACATCAGACCATTACAGAAAATAAAACATCTAATTCCGCAACAGAAAACCTGGAATTAAACCAACCGGTAATTGAAAACAATATAAAACTGGTACCACAGCCAGTTAGTAAACCGGTTGAGCAGATAATTGAAGAGATTGTAAAGCCAGTTGATATAAATTTCGCTTTACCTGTTTCAACAACAGAAAATAATGATGCCCGACAGATCATTGTTAAAGAAGAAGGATCAGGATCAGCTTCTGTAAAAATTTATTATTTAAGTTTTGAAAACGGTAAATGGATATTACAACCTGAATGGATCATTACCGCAAGAGAAATAATAAATGATTCACTAAACAGAAAGATTGACAGCTTGAAAAATACGCTGAAGAGGTTTTATCCTGCTCAACAATAATCAGAAACTATCACAGTAGTAATGTAAGTTGAGTCACCCTTTTGTGGTGACTCAGTTCTATACATCTACCCCTGAAAAAGGAAGTGAACTTTTTAAAAAGTTCACTTCCCTGAATATCTTATCATGTAGCTTGAAGGATTACGTTTAAGTGTTTACCAGATATTACGTGGGCAAATATCGCCATACTTATTACCTATTAAAAAACCAAGTACTACTTCATGTGTGCCATTTGTATAGCTCTGCAACCTCGAACTGGTTGCATGTTCGTAAGCATAACTGATATTGAATGTATTGGAAATATTTACACCAATCATCCCCGAGTATCCTCCCACCAAGTCGGCAAAACGATAACTTCCTCCAACCCACAAAAAGTCCTGATACTGAAGTTTTACATTGGCATGCAGCGCAGTTAACTGCGGTTGCCAGTATTGTACCATCACAGATGGTAGTACCGAAATATCGTCAGTCATGGCAAACCTATAGCCGCCCGAAGCAAAAAAGTTAGGTGTAAAGGTTTCGCCGTAATTACTATCCTTAACAAAATTGGCCTTCCCAGGTATAATATTCAATACTGATACTCCAAGAAAGTACCTTGCTGAGTATAACCAAAGCCCGGCCCCTATTTCTGGTTTTATTCTGCTGATTGACCCGTTATTGTACCCAACTGCAGGGTCAAGAGGATCAAGACTTCCCCACTCGATTTTTGAACGGTCTAAACTTACGCTCGACATACCGACATTTAAACCTGCAGCAAGGCTGGTACGGGCTGTTAAAGGTTTATGATATGCATAAGATGCAGCAACCGACCAACGGCTGATATATCCTGCCTTGTCATTAATGACCTGTAATCCAACTCCATGGTGAGCCGGAGAAACTGCATATTCATCCCATGCTTTTGGTCCTCCGGGTTGTTCACCCGGAACTTTAAACGAGGTAGCATTGGTACGCATATCCTTTTTGCCTAAAGGGCCATGAATGCTGAAATAACTCGTAACAGGAGCTCCGCTAATGCCTGCCCACTGATTACGATAACTCAGTTTTACATCGGTATAATTCTCAATACCTGTTACACCGGGATTGAGGATATAATTATTTAAAACATATTGTGTGTAAAATGGCTTTGCCTGGCTGAATACCAGATTTGCCACACAACAAAAGAATACAGTTATTATAAAAAATTTTTTCATCCTTTCAGCTTTATTAACCCAGGTATGCATTTCCCGTTATTAAAGTTCAATCTTTATTACTGGATTTTTTGTTAACCCAACTCATAAAGATTTGCAGTGAAGTATTATTACTACTTCACTGCAAATGTTTTTATTTAATGATTGTTACATAACCGGTAATAGGGTCACGGCCATTACCTGGTTCAATGATATAATAATACGTATCGAATGGCAATGGTTTACCCTTCAGGGTACCATCCCATGGTGTATTATAACCTCTTGATTCAAATACCAACTGACCAGACCTTGTAAATATCTGTACCCTGTTATCAGGATATGTATTCAGGTAATCAATTCTCCACTCATCATTTATATGATCATTGTTAGGTGTGAATGTATTTGGTATTATAGGGAATTTCAACAGCTTTACAAATACATCATCACTTAATGTACAACCACCTCTTGCAGTAATAGTAAGCCTGTAAGTCATATCTGTTAAAGGCTTATGAACTCTTGCCTTAGCCACTTTGTCATCAAGCAGGTAAAGATTAGGTGTCCATAAATACTGTGCATCGTTGGCAAATGTTACAGATTCTAAAGTAATTGTTCCTCCTTCAAGTATAAACCTGTCGGGACCTGCATTTACATGAGGATAAGGGTATACATTAAATATTTTGGTGAGTGTATCACTGTTACATCCAAAACTGTTCACCGAATATAATACTACACTATAAGGAATGGTATCGGTATAGGTGTAAGTAAACGAGTTTACTGTACGGGTTGATCTATCTCCCAGATCCCAGTTCCATTGATTGATAGTTCCATCTTTACCATCACTATTATCTGTTATGGTAACATTATCACCAATACAAATGCCCGGTTTGTTAAATGTAAAATCAGCTTTTGGTTGAGGATGAATATTATTTACCGGAATGGTATTAGTGGTTTTACAACCAGCATTACTTGTTGCTTCCAGGATAACATTAAATGTATTTGCAGTGCCATACAGATGAGAAGGATTAACTGCTGTTGAAGTATTTGATCCATCGTCAAAATCCCATAGATACGTTAATGGAGTACCGTTGGATATTGCTGACATGTTCTGGAATTTAACCAATGCATTTGGTATACATACCGGCCCGCCAAAAGAAAAATCAGCAACAGGGAATACATCACTTACATCAATTACAGCATTACCGGTTTGAGCCTGTAAACAAGCCGTGCTGCTGCCATCCTGCACAGATTCTAATATGTATGTGAAAGTACCTGCAACCGTTGTTGGTACCTGTAGTGTTACCGAAGTATTTGTTCCGGTGGTACTTATAAACTGTAGTGGACCAGGGCCTGCACCTGCATCAACACGGTAAGCAAAGTTGTAAGGAGCAGTTCCTCCGGCACCTGTAAAAGTAATATCAGGGCTTGTTGAATTAATACAAACAAGCTTCGAGCCATCAACACTAGCAGTTGGCACCGGATTAATTTTTATGATTTGATCCGGCACGCTTACCGACTGGCTGCAGGCTGTAACCGTACCATCCTGAACACTTGTGAGTTTATAAGTAAATGTACCAACGACTCCCGTAGGTTGTTGTACAGTTACTGAATTACTTAATGCAGTTGTACTAACTGTTTGAGGCAGCCCGGGACCAGTTCCCGGATCAATTGTATAAGTAAATGTGTACGGCCTTGTTCCGTCGGCTCCGGTAAATGTGATGCCTGGCAATACAGGATCATTCTGGCAAGCTTCTGTTGTTCCGCTAAATGAGGCTGTTGGAATCGGATTCGCAGTGATAATACCAGTTAACTGCGGTGCTACCATACAACTGTTACCAGTTGTGGCCACTGTATAGGTAAAAGGTGAGCCAACCGTTGTGTTTGGTAATCCCTGGATCGTTACCGTTGTACCGGTTACGGTATAGGTAACTCCTGTTGGCAGACCCGTTATATTAACACCCGTAGCACCACCACCGATCGTATAGCTTATAGCAGGTATCGCTGTATTGATACACACTTCCCGGTCGGGTGATGCACTGCTCAACGAAAGCGTATGATCTGCATTCACTGTGATGCTGCCAGCGTCATTCCCAACCGAACAGGTATTTCCTGTTGTCTGAATTGTGAAAGGATAGGTTGCTGAACTGCCTGCAAACACCGGATTGGGTGTTCCTGTTATCGTTAATACTGAGCCCGTTACTGAAAATGTTACACCTGCAGGTAAACCGGTTACTGTCGCTCCTGTTGCTCCGCCACTTAAATTATATGTGATATCTGTTATTGCATTATTGATACAACGGGTTTGTACTGCATTG